>CEPZ01008172.1_pt1 | contig 13156 bp, 13 predicted proteins | sample 530461 | NCBI WGS metagenome assembly CEPZ01 (sample SAMEA2620106, study PRJEB7988) | marine metagenome | isolation source: saline water (ENVO:00002010), including | reverse complement strand
GATGAATCGCGGTTTTGCAGACCGCTCCCTTAGACCGCTTGGGTACGACGCCATCAGCATGAAAATTTAACCGGAAAGCAATGCCAATTCAAAGATGTTCAGCATCAGTGATGGCGGGTTGATTCAATAACTTTCGCTATGTACTTTCCATCCTATAAGGAGACATTATGGAACGGATATACCTTAGAATCCTGGCACTGGATAAGTTTGATACCGCAGAAATTACGAACGATTCAGATGCAACCCACTCCGTGATGGTGGCTGAAGAAGATTTCACGCTGGCTGTAGACTTTCTGAACAAGTATCTGAATCAGATCAAACCGTACTTGCCGTTTGACCCAGAAATGACAAGCGGCTCCGAAGCCTGGAGCTGATCGGATTAAGAGATATACGTTAATAACACCCTTCGAGCGAGAGACGGGACTTCCCGATTCCATCGGGACGACAACCACGTTCAGAATCATTCGCACGCACTTCTGATCAGATCCTCAATCATCCTTCGACTTTTCCAACGCTTGATCTCTCTTTCTCTCCTGATGGCTTCAACACGAGTCTCGAATGTCTCGTAATACATCATATTCCACGGTACACCGGACTTCGTGGATCTCGTGAAACCCAGATTGTGTCTTTCTAATCGCAGATTAATGTCTTCGCAGTGACCAACATAATATCGGTCGCGTGCGGTAGAATAGATGATGTACGTGAAGAACACCTTAAAAGAGCGAGAGACGGGACTCGAACCCGCGACAACCACGTTGGCAACGTGGAGCTCTACCAGCTGAGCTACTCTCGCAAATAGCTTTTTCTTTGACCGAGAAAAGCTTCAATACCGACCTTATGTAAGAAATCCGCGATCCCGATACATCGGGAGCAACGTGGAAATCTACTCCCGACCTATCTGTCGGGAAGCTATTCTCGCAAAGAATTCTGTTCTCAAAAAGCGCGGGCGAATTTAAGGCAAGCGCCGGCGTGATTCAAACGGATTTGGGGTAGATTTCAAACGAGTTTTCTCTGCGGCGCCACACTACGAATGTCATCGCCAGCCAGAGGATATCTTCCAGAATTCTACTGACACCTACCTTCGAAGCTCCTGTGAAACAACCACATTCAATATCAAGCCCCCTTATGGTAGCTTGAGAGAGGGCAATAATAAACATCAGCATCATTCCCATGGTTAGGAGCGCTGCACCATCCACAAAGATTCCGAGAATCAGACATGCGCCTACATAAAGTTCAACCCACGGCAGGAATATCGCCATGAGATTAGTGAGCGAATACGGTAGGAATTGATAGTTGTCTATCAGGCTGGCAAATTCTTTAGGATCGGCGATTTTGGAGAAACTGGCGTACATCATCATGATACCGAGGATAAAACGGAATCCAAGAATAAGCCACTTGTTTTGCAGGAGAGTCACTCACCACCCTCGACAGGATGTCCACCCGCTTTCCATTCGGGCCAGCCGCCGTCAAAGATAAATACCTTCGTGAATTGCCAGTCTAACATCAGTGTTTCTGATAGCTCCATACTGAGATCACACCCTTCACCACTGCAGTAGGTAACAAGAGGATCATCGGGAGATAGCTGGGAGACCAGCTGTATGATGGGAGCATTGAGGGAACCGGCGATATGTCCTTGATTGAACTCATCCTCGTCACGGGCATCAATGAACGTAACACCTCTCTCGTAGAGTTGAACTGCCAAAGTCAGATCGATCATCATTGGCTCTACGATGAGGGTCGATTTCGCTAGCAACGAATCAACGACTGATGTCCCCTCGCCTCCCTCCACGATCGTTTTTGCAGCGATTAACGGCAACCCGTTAATTCGGACAGCATTATAGCTGAAAGCGAAAACAGCAGAAACAGCGACGATGATGAAGGCTTGCTTCAGCGGCGGAGTTTTCACTATCCCGACTTCTTTGCCCGGTATTTGGATTCGATTTGCCGCTTGATAGCTGGGTCTATTTCGGTATTCTTTAACAGTTCGCGGTGATCATCGTTGGACACAGCCAGTCGATCGCAAGCGGATAGTGTCTCGGTAACCATATTCAGCAACAAAGGTTCGTCAGGTAGGATACGACTCATGGGGACGAAATCAAACTGAGCGCTATTGCCTACCTGCGCCAGCTCATCGCTGACGGATTCAAGTTCGGTCTGAATCTGATGCAGTCGGTCCAGAATTTTTGGATTATCAGCATAAATCTGCTCAAGTGTCTTGGAAGGATCTTTCTGCTGCATGCGATCGATCTGTTGCAGAATAAAGGATTCCTTCGCCTTTAACGTGGTGATATCGTTAACACTTTCCTGGCTGTTCCGTATGTCGAGCCTGAGTATGGCCAGATATTTACTTTGCTTGCCGAGTGAGTAGAGCCATGGACCACTCTCGGGATTCTTCGCACGGTGCTTCGGATTACGAGTGTCTCCGCTGAGAAACATGAAATCAGCCGAGATCAACTGTTGCCTGACCGTCTTCGCCTCATCCTGATACCCGTTAAAGAGAACAATTTGATAATCACTCTTTTTCTCCAGATAAGCCAACGCTTCATTCGCCGCTTGCACGGGATCCTTCAATGTCAGATTTTCTATGATATCGGGAATCTTGGAGGTGATCCCGGTAATCCCCACGATCAGACCACCCCGTTCCACTACAATGTGCTGTTTGAAAAGCAACTCTCCGCTCTCCTTATCCACGATATTCGCCGAAACGAAAGGAAAATTAGCAGACTGCTCCAGTCCGCGTACAAAATCAACTCCAGCCAGCAAATCCTTTAAACCGATATTCAGAGCATCGCAACCAATTATATTATACCCTTCGACCAGAGTCTCGGCTCTCAGTTTAGACTGCTCAAAGGCGATCTCGGACTGACCTTCGCCTGAGAAGAAAATATCACCCGCATCTAGGATGACGGGGTCGTTGCCGTCCTTTCTTATGGTATTAATGTATGTCGCTTTTCTCGGCAGACCGCCGATAGGATTATTCTTTCACCCGCACGGGTCGAGCTGACTGTGGACGTTTCCAGTCACTACCAGCACGGCCGTACCAGATTTGGCTTGAGACTGACTGCACGAATTGACAGTCAATGCTGCTACAACCAAAAAAAGAATCGACAAATTAGTTTTCACCTGCATAGTATATAATTTAGTCCCCCTCTCAAGACGAAGTCAACTTGCTTTGTACCAAGCCTGTTTATTAACTTTGTTCTTCTATGGCGTACGCTCTTTGAAGTAAAAGCATATGATTCATTTGGGGCTGTAGCTCAGTTGGGAGAGCGCTTGAATGGCATTCAAGAGGTCGTCGGTTCGAGCCCGATCAGCTCCACAAATAAGCCCCTCTGAAGGGGCTTATTGTATTATTGCAGGTTTGTTGTCTACTCTTTACAAGCCTCGATGATCTCTAGAAAGACGCGTTCGCTGTCCTTCAGCACAGGCTGGCAGGTTGCAGCCCCCTTGTGACCGCCGCCGCCGTACTGTTTGCAAAGCTCCCCGCTGTCGATGGATGACGTGCGTACGAAGATGGAATGGGCTACCGAAATGGTGTCGAACTCACCCTTCTTCCCATCGGCAATGCGGACGGATATATTACCCTGCGATAATCCGGAAAGCGTATAAATGAGAAAGCGGTTTGCAGCCGGAATATCCTTTCCGCGAACGTCAGTAACAATGACATTGTCACTTAGATGAGATGTTTCGAGGTAGAATTCAGATGCTGCTTCTTGCATCTCGTTGTAACGCTCAATCCGCTCTTTAGTATCTGTCATGGCAAGAATCTCATCGACATTTTTCGCGGTAAGAAGTTCAGGCATTTGCGATACCCACTGGAAATTGCTTATAGAAAAGTCCCTGTGTAATCCGAGTCCGGTTCGCGGATCGATGAGAAAACCGAGCAGAATCGTATCTTGAGGATCGGATACCTGTTCCAGTGTCAGATTAGCGCTGTCAAAGAGATCTGTCTCATGAACAAGTTCTTCGTACTTTTTCAGCTCGGGATGCTCCGGCAAAAAGTACTTATAGACAAGATTAGCTGCACTGGGCGCAACATCCACAAGTCCTTTGAAATCAGACGGCATATCAGGCCGAGATATTTCACTTGAATGGTGGTCGAACCACATATGACAATTTGGGTGATATGGCAGATTGCAGATAATATCCTCATCCGTTACATCAACTTTCGCATCCTGCATATCTTTTGGATGAGCCTGAAATAACTCATCGCACATGCCCAGATCAGTCAAAATAGTGGCACAGACAGTGCCATCAAGATCACCGCGGTAAATAACTCTCATATTTATACACCTCCCATTTATTTTACTAATGTACGAAAAACAAGAAATATGTTCCAATGTAATCCAATTTATTTATCTTGGAGCTGAACAACCTTCAATCGGACTTACGGAAGGCAATATCAACCACGGAGAAATGATGCTGGATCAATTTTCTTCATGCGTCCCGTGGCGGGATGGGCGCAGTATCACACCCATGTCAAGAATCTCTATCTGTGCGGTTCGGGTACGCATCCCGGGGGAGGAATTACAGGCGCACCTGGCTGGAACGCCCGTCGCGAAATCATCCGCGATTTGAAGCGCTAACTATCAGCGAATCTTAGAGAGCAACTTCACCTTATCCAGCAGTTCAATCATTGCCTCATAGGTCAGTCTGCCCGTGTTGACATTCCGCGGACTCGGATGGTAAGCAGACACTAGCTCCATTCCGGATTCGAACGAGTATGTGTTGCCGTGGCCAAACGGATAATCCTTCTTCTTGAATATATATCGCTCTTTGAAGTAATGCAGGCATCCGTCAAAACCAATCTTACCCAATGCCAGCATGCACGATGCATTCGCCAGAATAGTCAACTCCTTTTCAAAGAATGGAAAACAGTTGCTCAATTCATCAGATTTGGGCTTGTCCCCCGGCGGCACGCACTTCAGGACAGGCGTCATGTAAGTTTTGAACAGTTCAAGTCCATCATCCTGGGAATCTGAGTTAGGCTGATTCGCCAGGCCCACATCGTAAAGACAGCGCATAAGGAAGTCCGCCGACTTATCGCCGGTGAATACCCTTCCCGTCCGATTGCCGCCGTGGGCCGCTGGAGCGAGTCCGATGATAATAAGTTTCGCCGCGGGATCTCCATAACCGGGAACCGGTTTGCCCCAGTAGTTCCAGTCCATGAACTGCTTCCGCTTCGCCTTCGCCACCGATTCACGAAACTCCACGAGCCGCGGGCATTGCCGGCATTTAACAATGGCATTGTTGAGATCCTTATGCTTACCTTTCATGAGGAGTGAGCAAAACCTTGCCGAAGTTCTTTCTGTCCTGGATGTACCGATGGGCATCTGCCGCCTTATCGAACGGGAAAATTTCATCTACAACCGGGGCAATCTTCCCTTCCGCCAGCCATTCCATAAGCTGATTCATTCCGCGCTTCAGCCGTTCTCTCTCACGCCAGAGGTGACCCAGATTGCACCCCATCACTCCCTTGTTTGCGTTCATGAGCCGGACAGGGTGGTAGCGTTTTGTAGATAGAAGGGCCTTCAGGCCCGACACAAGGCTGCGTCTCTTTCCCGGAGCGGAGGAGGAAAAGCCGAAGAAGATGACATTGCCCAACGGCCGCAGGCACTGATAGCTGCGCCAGAAGTTCTTTCCGCCGATGGGGTCGAGGACAAGATCAACTCCACAGCCGTCAGTCAGCTGCATCGTTCTCTTCACAAAATCTTCATCATGATAGTCTATCAGCTTTTCTGCACCCATCTTGCGTAGCCGTTCGTGCTTGCCTGAAGAAGCAGTACCGATCACATCAGCTTTCAGAATTGCTGCCAACTGCAGGACCGCGATGCCGACGCCGCCTCCTATGCCGTGGATTAAGACAGTTTCGCCCGCGCTCAGTCGTGCCTGTTCCATCATCATGATGTAAGCAGTAACATAATTGACAGGCAAGGCGGCGGCTGATTCCAGTGATACGTCCTGCGACACTTCAGCCAGTTGGCCGGTTGTTACAATAACCTTATTTGAATAGCCGCCAAACCGTGTGAAACTGACCACCCGCTTACCAATCCACGAACTATCAATACCCTCCCCTGCCTTATCAACCAGCCCGCTCACTTCGTAGCCGATGACACACGGCACCTTGGGCGAATCGGGATACAGACCCATCCGGGCGAGAATATCGGCGAAATTGATACCTGAAAAATGGACATCAATACGGACTTCCCCCTTACCCGGCTCCGGATCGGGTGCATCTCTCACCTGCAGAACTTCTGGCAGGCCGTGTTTTGGTATCCATACCTGTCTCATCTCACCTCCTTAATGCCGTCTAGTGGAATCCAAAACGGTAACGTAGCTTATTTGAATAATTGATATACTTACATAACAGCATCATATTCCACGCTTTATGTCCCAAGTATTGACCTCCAACTTCAGTTTTTCTGACCTTAACCTTGAATTTCCTTCTTCGACTGTTTGAAAAAGTAGCTATTCTCCCTATATTTCGCCGCATTTTTTTATCAATCTAATGCGATTGGAAGACTGAATATGGGAATGATGAATCTTATGCGCGACAGGATGCATTTCATTCTGTGGTTCCTGCTGATCATGTTTCTCGGCAGCATGACGGTCGGTGGACTTGTGGGCGGCGCAGATATCATTAATCAATTGCTGGGCAAGACGGATGTCCGCAAAGCGATTGCGGTTGTTAATGGTCAGATTATTGCACCTGAAGAATTTCATTACCAGCTGAATCATCGCCTGGAACAGATGCGCGCACAGGGTCAAGTAATCGACGACAGGCAACTGGATCAGATCCGCAACGGTCTGCTGGATGAACTGGTGGAGTTCACTCTCATTGATCAACAGATCAAAGAATACGACATCACCATCACAGATGACGACGTCTACTACCATCTCCTGAACAGTCCGCCGCCCACGATTCAGGCTATCGAAGACTTCCAAACGGACGGGCTGTTTGATCGCCAGAAATATATTCAAGCGCTTCAAAATCCGCAGGCAGACGAATGGAGACCGATAGAAGAGTTCGTCAGAGGTTATCTTCCGCGACAGATGCTTTTCGATCAGATCCGGGAGAGTGCAAGGATTACTGAAGAAGAAGTAAAAGCTGAATACATCAAAAGAAATCTGAACTATACCATCTCGGGAGTGGTCATCCGCTCGCATAATTTCAATGATGAAAGTGTCAATCCAACAGCTGATGATATTGAGAATTATTATTTCATGAATCCTGATCTATATAATCGTGACGAATCACGAGTTCTCAGCTATGTTCAGTGGGAGAAAAATCCGTCTGCGGAGGACACTGCCCTCGTCATGCAGGAGGCGGCCGATATTCTCGAAAGAATTGAATCGGGAGACGAGTTTGCTGCCTTGGCAAACGACTACTCTCTTGACCCGGGAAACCTGGGGTCGAACGGTCAGGGACGCGGTGGTGATCTCGGCTGGTTTAGCCGTGGGCAGATGGTCAAACCGTTCGAAGAAGCAGCATTCAATACAGAAGCTAGCGATATTGTCGGTCCTGTAGAATCGAGTTTCGGTTTCCACATTATCTGGGTACGTGAGAAGCGGGATACCGATGGCAAGGAAGAGGTTCTTGCCAGTCACATCTTGCTGAAAGTTGAAATGGGTCCAACGACCAGTGAGAATATACGTAATCAAGCTGAACAGTTTTCCTTTGACATCGAAGATTTCGGTTATAATAGAGCGCTTGAGATGAACACACTAGAAGCGACTCCCCTCCAACCGTTAAACGAGAATACAACATTTTTGCCGGGATTTGGTTACTTTCTATCTCCTGTCCGCTTTTCGTTTGACAGCGAAATAGGTGACGTCAGCGAAATCCTGGAGTCAGACCGTTCATTTGCCATATTCAGACTCGATTCTATTATTGTAGCCGGTACACAACCTTATAGCGAAGTGAAGAACCAGATTACAAATCAGCTTAAGGTTGAGAAGCAGATGGCTGGCGCCAAACAGCTTGCTGACTCTCTCTACGGCAGTATCAGCGCGGGCACCTCACTTGAATCAGAGGCTCGCTACAATGAGAAGGTAGAATTCGTAGGACCTGTAACGGCTAAACTTAACGGCACGTTTCAGGGCATCGGCAGGAGCACAGCTCTCGTCGGGGCATTGCTCACGTCAGAACCCGGAGATATTCTAACACCCGTTGAGCTGGCCAGGGGTTACGCTATCGTTAAACACGAAGACAGGGACGAGTTTGACAGTATCGATTGGGAAGTGAAGAAGACAGTCCTTCAGAAGGATATGCTTTCCGAACGGGAAAATCAGGCCATCACATCGTGGCTTCAGAAGATCAAGAGTGAAGCCGACATTGAAGATAATCGAAAGTACTATTTCTGAATGACCTTGTACCTCCTCTCAAAAAGGCCTCAGGCTCTCATTAAGATCCTTTAACACTTCTGACGATCCACACCTTTCCAGATAAAAACTGGAACGGTACCATCAGCCTTTATTACATTTCCCTTGTCTACGCAACGAAGGAATACATTCTGATGAGAGCAATGCTTCTCAGCGAGTCCGGGTCGATCAACACGGATCGACTGTATAATGATGATATCCCGCTGCGCACCCCTGGCAAAAAGGAAGTCAGTATTAAAGTAAATGTATGCGGCGTTTGTCGAACCGATCTTCATATTGTTGAAGGCGATTTAAACACACCCCGCCTACCCCTCGTTCCCGGCCATCAGATCGTAGGTACCATCGAGGCTGTCGGTTCCGACGTTGCGGGATTCGCCGTGGGAGATTCTGTCGGTGTTCCGTGGATGAGTTCCACTTGTGGAGTATGTAATCACTGTAAGTCTAGCCGCGAGAATCTGTGCGATAAAGCCCGTTTCACGGGACTCCATGTTGATGGAGGCTATGCCGAGTACGCGGTTGTTCCGCAGCAGTTCGTCTACGGGATTCCCGAAAACCTCCCGACAGAGCAGTCCGCCCCGCTCCTCTGTGCTGGCATCATCGGCTACCGGACTCTGAAGCAGAGCGGCGTTGAACCAGAACAGAAGCTGGGGCTGTACGGATTCGGCGCTTCCGCCCATGTGACGATCCAAGTCGCCAGGCACTGGGGATGCGACGTCTACGTCTTCACTCGGAGTGAGGAGCATCAGTGTCACGCCGAAAAATTAGGGGCAGTCTGGACAGGAAAGGCCGAAGATGATCCTGGTGTTGATCTGGATGCAAGCCTCGTTTTTGCTCCCGCGGGATGGCTGATGGTGGAAGCACTGAAGCGTGTCAGGAAGGGTGGTACAGTCGCGTCTGCCGGTATTCACATGACGCCCATTCCCGAATTCCCCTATGACCTGCTATACGGTGAACGGACAATCACAACCGCGGCCAACGCTACTTTCGATGACGGCGCGGAACTGCTACAGTTGGCGACCGAAATCCCTATCGAGACCGAGATTGAAGTCTATCCGCTGGATGACGCCAATATGGCTCTGAGGGACCTGAAGGAAAGTAGATTCAACGGCGCGGCAGTCCTGAAGATTTGATTCACTCCTCTGTGACTGGTACTACAGCGTAGTCAGAGAAGATCACGCCGGGTTCGATATGTCCCGTTAATCAGATGCCATATCCATCAAGGTCTTCCGACCTCGACGCAGAGAAGTTCATTCGATATTGTAGTGTTTTCTGACCTTCTCAATTACAGTCCATGTACATGATAGACCGTCAGGAAACACAACCTTGTCGCCGGCGCCGAATTCCACTTCCCCGTCATTGGTGGACACCTTAACTCTACCTTCAAGCAAATAACACGTTTCCGTCCCGGAGTATTGCCACGGGAATTGCGACGGCTCACACTCCCAGATGGGCCAAGACTTCATCTCTTCGATCTCCGAGTCAGTAGGCTTACAAACCTCAATCATCAGTTCTGCATCAATCCTTCAGCATCTTCCGCTCGTACCACGCATCCTCGAGCCGCATGTAACCCCGAATGCCGCTCACCAGGCCGAACCTTAGAGGCTCCGGCGGCCACGGGATTGGCTTCCGACCAGCGAAAAAGACATCTGTTCGTTCAGACTCCCTTTCCAGCAGCATCTCTGCCAATGTCCAGCCGTTGTACTGCGTCATGGAAACGCCGTGACCGATGCAGCCCAGACTGTAGACTGCTCTCTCGTCTTTGCCGATGAAACCGATAGCCGGCGCCATATCGAGGGTCACGGAGACGGGTCCACCCCAGCGATGAGTGATTTGCTTCTCCTTCAGCACGGGAAAGATTTCCCCAATATCTTCCTCCAGATCCTGAAAGATGCGGTCGTTCCTGTCACGATCCATATTCATGCCGAAAACTAATCCTACGTCGGAGCCGCCCATGAGCAAACGGTTGTCAGCCGTGAGACGGTAGTAGTGAACGAGGTTACGCGGGTCCTCGATCCCCTGCCGGTTCTGCCAGCCGATCTGGTTAAATTCCTCGTCGCTGAGTGGTTCAGTCAACACAATATAAGTGAACGCTGGCACCTGTCTGCTTTTGATTTCGGGAAAGAAGTGGCTCCAGGCGTTAGTGGCGAAGACTACCTTTTCGCACGTGACTTCGGAACCATTCGATGTCTTGACAGTAATGGCACCATCTCTGATCACAGACTCCACTGGCGTCCCTTCGTGGATCGCGACGCCGGATGCTTCGGCGATCCGCTTCCACTCCCGAGCCATTTTTGCGGGATTGATTATGGCACACCTCGGCTCCCACCATGCACCCAAGTAGAGCGGCGAGCGGACTTGCTCCGCTAACTCATCCTTGTCCAGCCACGAGATGCCTTCTAGTCCTAACTCATTCGCTTTGTCAATCTCATGCCTGATCCGTTTGACGAAGCTTTCTGTCGTCGCGACTCGGAGAAAACCATTGCGCTCGTAGTCGCAAGCCATGTTATGTTTCTTGACGATCTCATCAACGAAATCGACGGCCTGTTCCATGTAGTGGTGAGCTTGGGCCGCCTTCTCCTTCCCGAACAAGACCGACGTGATACTGAGGGTCAGCCCAAAGAGTGTCATAGCGAAGCCGCCATTGCGGCCGCTGGCGCCGTATCCGATGACATCGGACTCCAAAAGGATAACTTTAAGTGCGGGGTCTAACTGTTTCAGATGAAAGGCGGTTGAGAGGCCGGTGAATCCCCCGCCAATGATACACACATCAGATGATTGTGAGGAATCTAATGTAGGATTTGCAGAATAGTCACCCCCCTCAAGCCAGAACGATTTTTCGCGGAAATCATTCATGAAATATTCAAAACTTGAAGGTCCGGCAAACCTTCAAGTTTTGAGATTTTCACCCCTTCGGCACGAAGTACACATCCGTCGGCTTCATCTTCGACAGGCGTTTGAATTTCGCTTCCACTTCCATTCCGATCCAATCGAGGGCGGCTGCGTCAGGATCCAAGCCGAGTATCCGCGTCAATAGGAGTGTGTCCACGCCATCGAACTCCACCAGCGCCAGGATAAACGGCGTTTCGGGCAAAAACTCCTCTGAGCCGAAGTGACAGACGGTGAACGCATGAACTCTCCCTTCCGCCGGAAGCTCAACCCAATCGGTCTCTGAACCGGAGTACATATCGTGTCCCCTCGGCTGGGCGTAGGTGTAGCCCGATTCGGAATCTCGATTGCCAAGAAGGTGCTTGTTTGCCAGACCGGAGAACCACGGCGAGTCCTGACCGAAAGAATGAATATAGTCAATCTGATACGGCTGCTTGATAATAATCGGCTGTTGATGCTTCAGCGCAGCCAGCGTCTCTTCATCTAGTGTAGTGGGAAACGGTGTGTTGAAAAGGACGGTGCCATCGTCGGTTTCCGCCATCTTCACTGTAATCGTCTTCTTTTCGCTCATGGCTATGCCTCCCCTTCAAGAATCGAGACCGTCACATATGTCCCGGTACCGGCGTGACTGTGAATGACTCCCTTGCGGGCGTCCCTGATCTGGAGGGCGTCATCGCCGAAATGCTTGCCGATGGTGCCTTGGAGCTGCCAGATAGCAAAAACCGCCTGCATAAGCCCCGTTGCCCCCACCGGATGACCGCAGGCGATGAGTCCACCCGAGGGATTCACCGGACAAAGCACCTCATCTACAAGATCAAGTCCGTAGTCAATTCCTGATACGAAAGCTTTTCCGCTCTCAGCGAAATCACCTCCCTCTCCGTAACGGCACAGTCCCATGTCTTCGTATGTCTGGATTTCCGAGGATGTATAGGCGTCGTGCAGTTCGATAAAATCGAGCTCTTTCAGAGGATCAGTGATACCCGCATTGGCATATGCCTCTTTCGACGCCATCCTGCCGGCACGGAAAGAGTGGATACCCGGATAGCGGAATCCCTTGTCCCACAGCTGACGATAGTACGCCTTGTCGTCGTCGTTGTCTTCACAGGGAAGCAGATTGCGCTTCCTGAAGTCGTCGAAGTCCTGATGGGGTCTGTCAGCCATCCGCATGGCGTCGGTACCCTTGCCGATGCCGCCCACCACTACTTTCGGCACTGATTGACCGGAGGCTTTTTCCAGTTTCGCCAGACCTTCCTCGCTGGCCAGCACGACAGCCGCGGCGCCGTCGCTCATGACGCAGATGTCGAGCCTAGTGAGAGGCCACGCCACCATGGGAGATTCTCTCACATCTTCCACCGTCAGCTTTAATCGCTTCTGAGCGTAAGGATTGTGGTAAGCGTTCATGTGATTCTTCACAGAGACGTGTGCCATCTGCTCCACGGTGGTGCCAAACTCCTTCATATGGCGCGTCACCATCATAGCGTAGTAGCCCGAGTAGAAACCACCCACGGGATAATCGAAACTGACGTCCGACGCCAGGGCTATGAATTCGTTTCCTTTCCAAGTATTGACGTGGCTCATGGTCTCAAAGCCGTAGGCGATGCAGACATCCATGTATCCCGACGCTACTTGCTTCCACGCCTCCTGAAAGCAGATGCCGCCCGTGGCACCGCCCCCTTCCACGCGATGCCCTGGCTTCGGGCAGAGACCAAGATAGTCCTGCACCATAATGCCCGCCATGAGCTGGCGAGTGAAGTGATCCGAGAAATACGACGCGACGGAACCGTCCACCAACTCGATGAACTGGGGATGCTCCATTCCTATATCCTCAAGGGCGTAGTCATAGGCCTCTTTGACGACGGCCTGAAACGACTTGTCTGGGCGGGCCTTA
>CEPZ01021481.1_pt1 | contig 13168 bp, 9 predicted proteins | sample 530461 | NCBI WGS metagenome assembly CEPZ01 (sample SAMEA2620106, study PRJEB7988) | marine metagenome | isolation source: saline water (ENVO:00002010), including | reverse complement strand
GGAGCAGTTGTAAGCGGAATCTATTTCTGGGTTGTGGAATCCCTTGACCCGGCAAGCATTGGAAAACACCAAAAGGGCACCCTTGCTGTTATAAAATAAAACTTAATGAATATGATTACACTTGCAAAAAATAAATCCAGAATGATCATCATTATTTTCATCCTCTTTTCATCCTCTTTTTCGCAGGATGAAAACGAATTCAAGCGATTAGGTAAATCTGGTTTTTCATTTTTAAAAATCAGCCCTTCTGCCCGCGCAGCAGGAATGGCTGATGCATTCACAGCTGTTGCAAATGATGTATCTACAATATTTTTTAATCCTGCGGGCCTTACCAATATTAAAAGTTTTGATTTCAGTTTTAATCATACAAACTGGATTGTTAATTCCAAACTCATCTCAGGCGTAGTTGGATTCCCCTTCGGACAGCGGGGAGCATTAGGGTTTAGTGTCATCAGGTTTGCTGCAGAAGAATTTGAAGAAACAACCATTTTTGAGCCTGAAGGCACAGGGAGATACATACAGGTTGGAGATATTGCTGTCGGCAGTGCCTACGCAATTAAATTAACTGATCAATTATCCTTTGGCATTAAAGGACAATATCTCGAGGAGTTCATCGGCAACGATAAAGCAAAAGGCATCGCATTTGATTTCTCAACATTTTACATGTCTGGCTTCAGGGATTTATCCATTGCAATGGCTATGAAGAATTTTGGTCCCGATGCAAAGTTTCTTACAAAAAAATTCAAACTTCCACTGTATTTTAATATCAATACTGCCATGAGTCTCATCGGCCAACAAGGCTCCCCCCTGCAATTACTGCTATCTACAGAAAGTGCATTTGCAACCGATTATCGTGATCGATACCATGTCGGCTCAGAACTCTGGGTAGCTGATATGTTTGCTCTACGCGGTGGATATAAGTTCTTTTATGATACAGAAGATTGGACCGTCGGAATGGGATTGAAGTTGAAATTAGGCCTCCAGAATATTATGGTCAATGTAGCATATTCCAACTTCGATAAATACTTCGAACCGCCGCTTAGATTTTCTATCGGTGGTTCCTTTTAATAAATTACTATAAACTTTATTTTTATTGAGTGAACAAAAACGTCTTTTTTTATTTTTATTCATTAGGTTAAACAAACATAGGCTGTTCCCCCGCAGGAATATTTCATGACATTGCATTGGATTGATGTATCGGTTCTGGTTGGTTACCTGGCCTTGGTTGCCATCATGGGCATTTACTTTTCTCGGGAAAATAAAAATACGGAGGAATATTTTGTTGGCGGAAGATCTTTCAGCGGCTGGATTATTGGATTGAGCCTGGTAGGTACTTCCATCAGTTCTGTTACATTTCTTGCCTACCCTGCTGATGCATTTAAAACCTCCTGGATCAGATATGTACCGAACCTTGCCTTACCTCTTGGTATTTGCATCGCTGGCTATTATTTCCTTCCTTTTTTCCGACGTGGCAGGATTACTTCTGCTTATGAATACCTGGAAGATCGGTTTGGTCCTTCTGTTCGCGTATATGGCGGGATAACATTTATCATTACCCAGTTAATCCGGATCAGCATGATCCTTTATCTTGTTTCACTTCTTATAAATGAAATGACCGGATTCTCCATGACAGCAAGTGTTGTTATCGGTGGTGTTTTTGTGGCACTTTATACGGTGATTGGCGGGATTAAAGCAGTCATCTGGACAGATGTTATTCAAACGGTCGTTCTTATCCTGGGCGGATTCTTCACCCTGGGAGTTATCCTGTATCATCTTCCTGGCGGATTAGCACAAATATTTTCAATTGCCCTTTCCGATGGAAAACTGGCTTTCTCAGAATTGACAGACACTGGATTGAGACCTGTTGAATGGAACCTGTCTATCACTTCAAAAACAGGGACTATGCTTTTTCTGGTTGGGCTTACAAACTGGCTGACAGAATACAGCGCAAACCAGAATACTGTTCAAAGATACGCAGCCGCAAAAAGTACATCTGAAGCCAGGAAAGCCATGTTTGTTTGTGTTGCTACCAGTCTGCCGATCTGGGCATTTTATATGTTTATTGGCACCTCTCTTTATGTGTTCTTCCAGGTCTTTCCAGTCCCGGAAGCTGCTGACATGTTAACAGGAGTGAGAAAAGCAGAACAAATTTTCCCATATTTTATCATAAATTACCTGCCGCCGGGACTAGCAGGGCTTGTTATTGCTGCAGCGCTGGCAGCAGCCATGTCATCTCTGGACTCCAGTATTAATGCGATTTCGACTGTAACCATTGTGGATATTTACCGCAGGCACTTGGTAAAAGGGAAAGACGATCACCATTATCTCACCGCCGCATGGCTTATCGCTGCCGGCGCTTCTGTTTTTATGGTTATAGGTGCTCTTGTATTAAACATTGCAGACACAAAAACATTTCAAGATACGGCAACAATTCTCACATCTTTAACCGGTGGCGGATTACTCGGACTTTATCTGTTGGGCTTTTTTACCCAAAAGGGCAGTGCCCGGTCTATATGGATCGGGTTAATTGTAACATTTATTTTCACTTGCTGGACTATCCTTACCAGTCGAGGAATAATACCAGGCTGGATGCAGGTGCCATTTGATCTTTATTACACAGGATTCATTGGAAATATTGTTATGTTTGCGATTGCGGTCGCTGCAGCCGTTATGCTTACAGATAAAAAGAAGAATTTGAAAAACCTCACAGTTTGGAATTAATAATTAGTATTGCACCAAAGTACAAATATGACTTAATCGCATGAAATCAAAGTATAGAATACGATTTCTTTTAGTCTCAAGTACTTTAATTGTACTTATAGCTGGTTTTATCAAACCGGTGGATCGAACTCATTTCCTGGACACCAGTTATTATCATAAAGCTCAAGAAAAATTAGACAGCCTTAAAAATCATTCCAGCACCTCTCAACCATCCCAACTGGAAGCTGGATGGGCTAAAACCAACATAACGCCAGATTATGCCACACCCCTATCTGGATATGGCAGTCGAAAAGGAGCATTATCAACAGGAGTCCATGATTCGCTTTGGGCTCGTGGTTTTATTTTTAAAAATCATGATGAGAAAATCGCCTTTGTGACGCTTGATGCATTGCTTATTCCACCCACGGTTACTTATCAATTAATGAAACGGCTCCCGTCCATTGGCTATGATATTCACCATGTGTACCTGACCGCGACGCATACCCATTGTTCAGTTGGTGCATGGGGGACAAGTTGGATTGGGGGAAAGTTCGCCGGCGATTTCGATCAGAAAATTGTCAATCAACTCGCAAGTTCAATTTTGGATGTTATTATGCAGGCGGAGAAAAACCTGGAACCGGCAATAATTGGATATGCTGAATACGATGCACCGGAACTTGTCACAAACAGACTTGTTGGCAAAGATGGTATCATTGATCCATGGTTTCGCGTAGTTAAAATCCAAAAAAAATCGGGATCCTCCGCATTACTAACAACATTTGCAGCACACGCCACATGTTTATCTGAGGAAGAATACCGTTTTTCCCGTGATTATCCTGGCGCGCTTGTAGATTCTCTGGAGGCTCTAGAAAACATCGAGTTTGCAGCATTTGCTGCTGGTGGTGTAGGCAGTCATCGACCGGAAAGTGGCGGATATGGGCAATTTGACCGTATTAACTGGCTGGCATCATCCTTAACAAAAAAAGTTCATCATGAATCAATCAACCTGAAAGAAAAAAGCCGGATGAAAATGGTGCTGATGACCATTCCTTTACGGGAAGCACATTGGCGATTTTCGGAGAATTGGAGATTCCGTCCATGGGTATTCAAATGGTTTATAGAAGATTCCCCGCAATATATAACAGCATTTAGAATAGGGAATATTGTCTTTTCTGGAACACCGTGTGATTTTTCTGGTGAACTTATCCCTGAAATAAAAAATGGAATTCCCGCAAATGATATCCACCTGATTGTGACCAGCTTTAATGGCGGTTATGTAGGCTATATAACAAAAGATTGCTGGTATGATATAAAAGGATATGAAACATTTATCATGAATTGGTACGGTCCATATAATGGGCAATATTTTGTAAATATGATCAGAAAGATCGTAAATATTATTATTGCATGAGACAATTCATCTTTATCATTTTGATACACATGATTGTATTTGCCCAGATAGATATGATCGGAGGGTACCGTCCTCGCATATTAACCCGAGGGAAAATGTGGTCTGCGTTCAGAAATAATGGCCTGGATGGAGGCGGAAACAGAAATAGTTCCAGTAGCCACAGTCAGGAAAGTTTGACTTATCCTGGCAATATCGCCCGTGAATTAATAGACTTTGTTGAATATTTTGGAGATGTTGAAGCCTACATAAATGGTGATCCTCATGTGATTGACCCACCTCGTGTGACTATCTCCCAAAATTCAAAAGGGCAAGGCATCTGGATAATGGCAGTTTCCAATGGAACAGACACGCTTGTTTCCTGTTCCGGAACCCGAAACATTACATATGATATTGAGGCTAAACCTTATGATATTAATAATGCTCTAGAATCAACTTTAGGTGATTCATCCTGGCCCAATTCCCAGCGCAGTAATTATGCTCCGGGTTATAAGACCATCATTGGAAACGAACCGGTTGAAATTCATAACTATAAGTACCACGATTATATTCTCAATGATGAATTCCCGGAAGAAATTATCATCAGTCAATGGCTGACAAAATCCGGCATTCAGGGCACAAGAAAAGCTTATGCCTGGAGTTATCCAGGCTATGATGATTTTATTATTCAGGAACTCTTTTTTAAAAATACCGGTTCTGATATCCTGGATCCTGTCTATTTCGCCCTAAAAACAAGTATCAGTGTCAACTCTGCTGCTCATGGCTGGGCAGATGGCTATGAAATGGGATGGAGTGACTGGCGGGTGAACCGAAAACAAACTCAGGATGATGTGTTCTTTTACACCCAGTCTGATTCTTTTACGCCAGATTTACCGGAATTCAAAGACCAGTATATCCAGCATATAATGGTTTATCAGCGGGATGGCGACTGGCTGGGCACCAACTGGGATGATACAGCTCAACCTTATAAACTGGAAGCCGCCAACACTGGTGAAAATGAATTCCAAGGGCAGAAGGAAAACCAATTACTCGCTTATCAATATATTGGATTGGGAATTCTAGATTATTTACCGTCTGGAGAATACGTTCATCCTCAGGATTCACACCAACCGGTCAGTGTAAAGTGGTGGCAGTCTGGAAATATTGATCAGTTTGATTATCACGATCCAAATCCGCTTACTCATAATGATCGTGAAATGTTCGACGCTATAGTCAATGAAGATGAAAATAATATTACAAATACACCAATAATGAATGATCTGGGTGAAAGTGCGCTGGTTTTTGGGCCTTACAGGCTAGAACCGGGGGAAAAAGCAAAGATTGTCATTGCATTTGTGGGAGGCTCCGGTGCGGACTGGTTGGGTGAAGATGAAATTACTTGGTCTCTTACACCGGAATCAATTTCTGAACATACGTTAGGAGAACGATCTCTTTTTCGAAATTTGGAAAAAGCTAAATTCGCCTATGAAAATGGATTTGATATCCCTGATGCACCACCCGATGTTGAGATTTGGTTCGGAAATTCTCCAATGGGTCAAGTAGTAGTCAATTGGTCGAATGATGCCGAAGATGCATTGGACCCAGATTATGAAGGTGATGAAGCAAAAGATGTTCGAGGATATAGAATTTATAAATCCTGGCCGCCTTCCCACTTCTGGCATAATGGGCCTTGGGAATTTGTAACTGAAATTCCTATAGGTGATCCAGCCTACTATGATTCCACACGGGGTGTTTATTCATTTACGGACACCTCCTCTTTTTCCGGCTATAACTATTATTACAGTGTCCATACGTACGATTCCGGGCACAGCTACTGGTACGATAAAAATGGAAATGATCTCGGTCCTATTCCTCCTTTGGAAAGCGGGATGGTATCTCCTGAACAAAAAAATATGATTGCTATTACGCCTTACCAGGGTTCCAGAACTGTTTTTGATCAAATGTCGGAACCCATACGGGTAGTTCCAAATCCTTACCGTCTAGATTTTGATGATCCGTTTCATATGTACCCGGATGCAGGAGATCCCTATAAAATACGGTTCATTAATCTACCCAGAAAATGTATCATCCGGGTTTACACCGCTTCCGGTGATCTTGTACTAGAGAAAAAACATTTGAAGGAAACGTCTGGTGAGTCGGCTTGGCGCCAAGAAAGTATCACCCTCTCCGGAAATGTGGTGAGCGGAATTTATTTTTGGGTAGTTGAATCCCTGGTGAAAGAGAGCATCGGACAAGTCCAGAAGGGGACATTGGCTATTGTAAAATAGAGTTCTACTTTACTTAATAATATCAGCAGAAAATTTCTGTGTACAAATCGAAAAAACATTTGATTAAGTATTCATCAAATTGGATTACAATTATTCAATTATTACCACTATTTAAAATTTTCAAGAAGTTTACGCAGTTCCCCATATACAATTGGTCCTGCTTCTGGCCCGACGGCATTTTCTTCTCCGTAAGGAGAATCATCATCATTGTATAAATATGGCGGCTTTTCATCCCATTCACTCTTGGGAATGATATAACCAATCTCATCATTGGCCAGTCCAAAGACAAATTTAAATTCGCCCGGCATAAAAGATCGTAACGGCGGTACTTCCAGGGGTGAAATCTCAAAATCCTGACCGGGGGGCGATACAACACCACCATTGACAATTTCCGGGTAAATTTCTCCAGGAACAGTAATAAAACTGGCAGGACCGATTTGAAAAGCTGACACTTCCGTGCGGACCTTCATCCATTCTGTTACTCCATGATTAATGACTCCTAATGCGAAGCCCAGTTTGAATTTATAATTGGCCAATGGTATTGAAATTGTTTTTGCCAAGAGTCTAATATTCCCTTTTTCTATTTCAACTGCATCATCTGCCTGCAGGACTCTTAAGATTAATAGCCCAACCTGCTGGCCCTGCGCCTGGGCTTTTTCAAAAGTGGCGCCGGTAAGCAACTCACCAGTAAATGGATCAGGGATTGAAAAACTTGGTCTCGTGGTCATAAGCCCGCCCACAGAACTGCTGATATAAACAGCTGTTCCGCCTATTCCCTCTGCCAGGACTGTCTTACCTTTTTGAATCCCATTTTCAACCGATTCACGGATATAGTGAGGAAAATCAGAACTGATAAGTAAATTTCCGCTCCATAATGTTTCGGGGTGGTTCCCCCATGATATTAAGGAACCCAGCGTTGTGTCTGTTTCAGTATCAATGGCTTGAATTACACGGATACCCGGGTCCATTTCCTGGGGATCTCTGGAATCCATAACGTATTTTGCGCCGCTATTGAGTTCCTGGGCAAATCTTAAGCTGGCAGGCCGCATGTTTTTTACTGCCTGTCCAATGGCAAAAACTGTTTGGTTTTTAACATACCTCATGTAATCTGGATCAACACCACTTTTATAAATAGTTTCACCCCAAATACCAATCAGATCAGGTCCTTCGTGGCTGTGGGTACTGCAAATGATTGTATAATCAATATTTAATTGTTGAGATAATGATTTTCGAATATCGACAATTTCATCATGCAAAAATCCAACAACGTCTAATCCGACAATGGCAACTCGGGTCTTGCCATCATCCAAGATCATTACCCTTGCCCATATATTATCGTGTACACCCTGGGCTGGTCTGCGATGGTGGAACCCAGCGATCCAGACGGGGTCAAACTCACCATTATGATTCAGGTCATTATAGGTATCTCCTTTTCCAGGTTCATATTTCGCATTTCCATCCACATCATTCCATGTATCGAACCCAGTCGGAGTTATAGGTATTTTTGAAAATCCTGCGCGAATCGTACTAGGCTTCTCAGCAGGTTTTACGGCAAGGTTGACTTCATATCCAGGATGGCGATCCGACAGATTTCGACGAATAAAAGAACAACCTACGATGAATAATAAGAGAATAAATACAAAAGTTATTTTCAAATTATCCATGAATATTTTCTTTAAACCGCTCCATTATTTTTTTCCAATTGGTGAATACAATGTCTTCATCTATCATAAACTGAATGACGTCAGGGTCGGAAAACATTTTCGCCTCCCACACCCGCTGCTGCCAGGAATTGGTGATTCTTTTTAACCCTTCTGTCTCTATGGATGGATGAAAAATAATTTCAGATATTCCTGGCTCTAAAGCCTGGATCAACCGAAAATAATTAGCTTTCTTTTCCTCATAAGTATTTCCTTTTGGAACAGAAAAAAAATCATCCAGCTTCGGCAGGGTATAATTATTGGCATATTCAATCATAGCATTTGATATTGGGTAACCCTGTTTCTTGAATTTCTCTACCTTTGCCGGTGTAAATTCAATGACATTTGCAGGAATTTCGTACTCCATAGCCACCTTGAAAAATGCAGCTGCAAACTCAGCATTCCCATACAGTGTTCCCATATGAGTGTCTATATGCCCAGGTTTAAGTCCCCGTTTTTTTGCGCGATCGATCTGTGCCCGTATTTCTGTTTCAACTTCCTCAGCTGAAGCATGTATTACCACATCCCGAACCTCCTGCCATAAATAACCATCATCATCAACCAGGCCAGGAACATCCAGTACATTTGATACAGGACCCCAACGATAGGTCTGCCATTCGCTGGTAAGTGTTAAATGAAGTCCAATATCTGCTTCCGGATTCTGTAGGGACCATTTTGCAAATTCATCGAACCAGGGACAGGGTACCATAGCTGCGGCAGATTGAATCTGGTTGTTTTGCAAATACAACTCGGCTGCTTGATTAGCTTCATAGCACATACCAATATCATCAGCATGTAAAATAACAACCCGACTGCCCTTTGGGTACCCCAGTTTCTCTGCCCAGGTTTGTCCAACAAGCCCCATTTTATTTTTTATCTCCCCTGGTTTGGCACATGAGAAAAATACCATAGTTAACAGGAATACTTTTTCTTTATAACCTGTCATTTCCCTCATCATTATAAGTTTAGCGGGATCACTTTTTTAAAAAACTGATACATGTAAAATTTCATATAATTATTCATAGAAACGGCCAAATCCATGGTATGGGGCCATCCCTTCAAGCGATGATATTCATGAAAGATATGATTTTCATTTAGTTTTTTATCCAGCATATCTGCCTGTCCCACAGGAACAACATTATCAATGGTTCCATGAAAAGTCAAGGTGGGAGGGTCATCATTGGAAATATAACTGATTGGGGATGCATCCTGATAACCTGTTGGCATATTTTCATAGGAATCGCCAATAAATTCTGGCAGCACCGGTTGTGCGATTGCAAAATCAGTTGTCAAATCTACTGGGCCATAAATATTCACCACACCCTGCACCCGTGGTGAGACATTGTTTGTATCACAGGATTGAAAATTTTGGGAATAACCTAGCATCATGGCAAGATGCGCCCCCGCTGATCCACCAACCAAAACAATTTTATTTGTATCCATCCCATAATTGGTGCCATGCTTTTTTATCCAGTTCACCCCGCAGCGGACATCTTCAACCGCAGCAGGGAAAATGGCCTCCTGAAAAAATCGATAAGAAAGAGAAGCAGTGATATATCCTTTTTCCGCAAAATGAAGCAGATAGATTAGGTAATCCTTTTTATCACCTGTTTTCCAACTGCCTCCATGGATAAAGATAATTACCGGGGCAGGCTGATGGATATTTTTTTTTCGATAAATATCCAGTTTCAGCGGTCGCTGTTCAGTTTCTTTAAAAACAATATCAGAAAATATTTCAATACTAGGTGGGATTTCAGGAGATAGATCCACTAAATCCACCAAGCCCAGTGCGAGGTACAACTTTATAAAGGTATTGTTCCAATATCCAGATGGCGGTTGCAGTCCTTCCTGCAAGTCCTGCCCGGTGCAGTAAATAATAAAGCTGAAAAAAAGTGCCAGGGAATATCTACGCATAATTATAGACTACCAATAAATGAGATATTTAAGAAGTAAATAATAATTTCTAATCATTAGTTTAAGTTTGATGAATTATTTTTTGTATTTCATAAATAATCCCCTGGCGTCTGGGAACAATCTCCGGAGATTTGAATTCCCCTTTCCCATTTAATTTCCATTCAACCCATTTGGACACATATTCCATTTCCTCCCTTAATTCCCAAAGAGCTAAATAAAAATCATATAAAAGATCACGATTGGATGCTGCCATGAGTTTCATGCAGAGAGAATTCAAGACGGCTTCCAGTTTTTTAAATGAGTCTAAATGTACGCCCCAATCAGCTGGGTCATGATTCATAAAGCAATGAACAGATTCCACAAGCTGAATTCCCCTATCGCCCATATGTCCAGGCGAATAAAAGCAGTCACCCAATAATAGAATTTCTTCTTCAATTAATTCATCATTCCCAAAGTACCTCATCCATTCTTTAGATGAATCAAGAAAAGTTTGACGCGGGTCCCATGATTCAGATACAGCATTGAATACAGCCAAGGTTTTTAAAGGATTGTAATTGGCCCAGAATTGGCAATTGGGATTGCTTAATATACCGGCTAGTTCATCTTTTAATTCCAATGAACGTCCTGTATAAGGACCAAAAAAGATTTGACGGATATCATAATCATTGGCATGCAAATTATCCCAAATAATGGGTTTTCGTTTTATAATGCGTCGCAATTCTCGAATGGATTCCACCGGAATTTCTTTTGAAACCACTTCTGGTCCGGTCCAGAAAATATCGATTCCTTTAATTAGCGATTGACCTAATTCATTTAAATATACATTCCCAGGAACGTCATAATCTGCCATGCGCCCGCAATAGACTGTAGGACAAAAAACTAACGATGAATTAGATAGATATTCAAACAGTCGATTGGTGACATAGGCTTGTGCTTCCGCAAAAGAAGAGAATTCAATCTGATCTTGGTTTGATAATTCTGGAGGAATATCATCAAATAAAATGGCAAATTGATTCACACCTATTGATTGAACCTGACCAATCTTTTTTAATAAATAGTCCCAGTCATTTTCATCTGAATAGGTGATATCTAGTCCGGGCGCAATGGCGTAAATAAACTGCAACTCTTTCTGCCGGCAAGTATCCGCTAATGCCTGCAACTCCTGCAATGAAGGTACTGGGTACAATTCCCGCCATTTGCTGCGGTGGTATAAATCATCCTTGGGTGCATACATGTATGTGTTCATCCCGTCCCAGTTTTGTATCCACTGAAATAACTGATAGCGTTGGTCCACACTCCAGGGTCGACCGTAAAAGCCTTCTAATACACCGCAGGTAAATTCAGAATTTCTCATTAAAAAACAAGATAGATTACGACGGTTGTAATCAAAGAAAAAAGCGCATACGGGCGAAGTTTAATCATTTTTCCGCTGGACAGAGACAACGTCACTTCATTTTCCGGTAGTTTGATGATCCAGTAAATCAATAAAAGGAAATATGCGATAAAAACCCCTTTGGCTACACTCATGGGAATAGCCAGCATCCAGCCGCGCATAACATCACCCATGCCACGGAACAGGTTTGCTATGGCGTCGGCCCAAGCTGTAGCTGATAAAAGAATATTATTCATAACGATATACCAATCCTTTCAATTTTGATTCTGGTTCTGGTGGTGTCATCAAACTCACAATGATAATAATAACAACAGATAATACAAATGACCACCAGGCTACATACAGGAACGGTTCCGATACTTTAAACAGCGGGACAGATGCATTGCTGTTCACCCACATAAGTGTTCCGGCAAACATGACACCGGACAATAATGAAATAAGAGCCGCCTTCCCTGTAGCCCGTTTCCAAAGCATCCCCAAGACAATAATGGCCAGACTCGGGCCCTGGAAAAAGGAGAGAATCGTTTGGCTTAAATCATAAATGCTTTCAAACCGTGCAGCGAATTGGGCAAAGAATATTGCAATCCCAAGCATGGCTGCTGTAATCCATCGACCCACTTCTAAAAGATGTTCATCAGTGGCATCTGGCTTTACAAATTTTTGATAAACATCCTTTGTCCAAATAGTCGCACCTGAGTTTAATGCTGAATCCACCGAAGACATGAGTCCGGCCAGGAAGGCAGCGAAGAAAATGCCTAATAATCCTGTGGGCAGAATGTCTTTCACCAAAGTAGCCATGGCTTTATCCGCATCGGTGATATTCGGATTATGCGCCAGCGCAATAATCCCGGGGATAACCATGGCAAAAGGAATGAGAATTTTCAAAATAGAGCCAAACACGTAAGATGCTTTCGCGTCCGCTTCGGATTTTGCACCCAGGGTTCGCTGAACCATATTCTGATTGCCAAACCAATAAGCATTTGCCAAAACCAATCCAAGTCCAAGGAAAATACCTGACCAGGGATGGGGTGTAGCCGTATCTACAGGTAATACCAATTCAAAATGATTTTCCGCTCGATCTCCCAATGATTGAATGATGGCAACAAATTCACCAATTCCACCCAGTTTATAAATGCCAAAAAAAAGTACGAATAACGAGCCACCCAGCATAACGACACACTGGAGTACATCCGTATAAACTACTGCTTTCAATCCGCCGAATAAGGTGTAAGTCCCAATCAAAATACTCATAATGATAATGGAATACATCAGTGTCCAGGTTGGTGGACGTGCTTTGTCCATCATGGTTTGTCCCCAATTAGCATTTACTTCATCAACATGAAATAATGATATTGGATTTTTGCTTGTTACGCTACCCTTCCATTTTAGATCAACCAACACAAGGTTTGGATCTTTGCTATCAATTACACTTTGAATTGGATCTCCTTCTTGAAGGAAAATGAAATCATGTGTTTTCCCAGCAGCAGTTGCCACCACTACTTTTTTCCGTACTTCTTGGGATTCGGTTACAACTATGACTTTGGGGTTTAAGTCCAATAGTAAGTTGAACATCAGTGCGGTAGCATAAAGTGTGACCCCCAATCCAAAGGCTGTAACCACACCCCAGATGACAGCTGAAATCGTTCGTACGCTATCATTGTATCGTGCCCCCAGCCATTCCGGGATAGTGCTTACCTTTGACCGCCAGAACATGGGTATAAATAAAAATGCACCTACAACCATGACCGGTACACTTCCCAACCAATCATAATTTCCCAGGACAATA
>CEPZ01209610.1_pt1 | contig 13169 bp, 11 predicted proteins | sample 530461 | NCBI WGS metagenome assembly CEPZ01 (sample SAMEA2620106, study PRJEB7988) | marine metagenome | isolation source: saline water (ENVO:00002010), including | reverse complement strand
AGCTTCAGCCGCATTATCTGCTGTTGAAGCTACTAAATTATAAACTTCTCTCTCAATACTCTTTCTACCTTGATATTGATATTCGGCAGGAAGAATATTTGTTACCTGCAAAGAAGAAGGAAGGTCAATTTTCCCTACGATATTTGATACGAAAAAAAATATCACAGCCATCTTTATAAAATACGGAAGTTGTTCTTGAGGACCTTTATTTAGCCCATTTAAGAAAGAAACAAGAAAAGATAAAAGAAAAATAACTCCTAATAAGCTTGTAGGGTCTGTAGCGTCTAATAATGGATTAGACAAAAATAAATCTCCAATCATTTTAATCAGAGTTCTATTATATTGCTGTGCTGATTCTATAAATCCATCCATTAAAATCCACCTTTAATTTGAGCGGGTACTGTTGTTGACTGATTTAAATCGTTTGTTGTTTCCCCATTAACCCGTTTACTATAATCAATTCGTCTTTGTCTTTTTTCGTCTTCTTTTTGCCTTGCTTTTTGTTGCTCTTCCATTAAGACATTTTGCTTAATCGCTTCTTGAGCTATAATTTCAGTATATTCGTTATTTACTGCCTGCTGTTTAATTCCTATCTTTTGCATTTCTGCAGGTTGTAGAACTTCGGAACATTGTACTTGCTCTTGTTGATATCCCTCTGCCGCATCCTCTAATTTTACCATTCTATTTCTTCCTAAATATTTAGATTCAAGAGTCCATATCTTAGAATTCGCTTCTTTATAAGTATAAAGAGTTCTTTGATATTCATCAATATAATACAATAGTAAATTTCCAGCTTTCTTCTGGTTTACTTTTACATTTTCTTTACATTTAGTCACTCTTTCTTCTTTCAGTTTCTCATAATTGGCATTTGTTTGATCTATCCCTTGCATTAATCGATACGGATTACATTCATAAGTAAGATTAACAAATTCTCTCTCCACTCTAGCTTTTGGATCATCTAATAATCCACGAGAACCTCTACTTAAGAATTCCCTTTGAACCCATTGATCCCATTTTTCTTGCCAATTATCTTTGATATCTCTAAATAGCTCCGGAGAAGTAGAAACTTTCCAAGTTTGATATTTTCTCTTTATACTTTCTTCTTTCGTTTTAACGATTCCACTTTCATTATACCTTTTGACAGTCTTATCATTGATACTTTTTGAAGAGTCTACGTTATAAGTAATTCCTTGAGTATCTAATTTTTCTAATTGCTCTATAAATTGTTTTTGCTCAGCTTGATTTCTAGGAAACTTTGAAGACATCCTTAGCATCTGAGATTTAAAGAAATCTAAATCATACTTTGCATCTCGGGCTCTTAATTCCCAAGGCTGAACATCTTTTTGATATATTCTAGAGTAGTCCACATTATCTGATGTATCTGGACAGCTCATTGCTTCCTGCAAAATAGCTCTTCGGTGAACTACCGAAGCGAACCTGTTCATATCAGCTTCTCTTTCCTGCCTAGTTTGTATTTCATTATTTCCGTATAGTCTTGAATACTCCCTAATTGTATTGTTCATTCTTCGATGTACAGCGGGACTTTCAAGAGAAGCCTTTCTTACTTTTCCATTTTCAAAATCATAAACACTTTTACTTAAGCTCCATGTGTTTGACATAAAATTTAAATGCTCGTTCCATTTCTGGCCGGTTAGATTATTTAACTCATTAGCTGTTAAGAATATTGCACTTTCAGTATCTAATTGTTCTAATTGGATTAGATATTGGCAAAAATCCATTAATGGAGAGTTATTCTGTAGTAGTCCAAATGTAAAACCTGGAACTCCAGCAACTGGCCACTGAACAATTGTATAAGAGTTAAGGATTGCTCCCAACTTGTTCACTTCCCTACAGAAAGGCAATCCAACAGAGAATGGGCCTATATTGACAGCCTGAGCTACCTCTACGTTCAAAAATAAAAATAGTATTAAAAAAAGCTTTTTCATCAATAATTAAATGGATTTTTTTAACAATATTAGAGATTTAATTTACAAAAAAGCCCTCTTTTTTTATAATTGTATAAAAAATAGACATCTTCTCTTTATTTTATAAATTTTGTAGCTATAATTAATAAATAACTTTATTTTTTACAAAAAAAAAGATATACTATCAAATATAGGAGATTTTAATGGAAAAACTAAAAAATGTTAAGGTTGTTAGTTTACTCGTTTTATTAGCAGTGTCTGTATATATGATGACTAAAAGTGAAGATGTTAAAAATAAACCGAAAGTTGTAACGGATTACAATATTGTTTCAGTTAAAAAGAAACTTAATGTTAAAAAAATTGGAGAGGGTAGCCTTTTACAATACAACTATAAAGACTCAGAAAAAAGATCTCGAAGACTAAAAGAGGAAAGAAGAATTTCTCAACTAATGGATAAATTAGAAGATCTAGAATATGAGGGAAAACTTAAGCCTAAAAAGAAAACTATCACTACTAGATCAGGTAAAGTTATGGAAGTTGATTATAACTCTCTAGATCCTGCCGAAAATCCAGATCTTAATCCTTACGGGTTATTAACTTTCGGGGAAGCTCCTACCGAAGAACTTAATGAAAGAGAGTTTAGTGCTGATAGAGTCGATGAATCCAAGTTTGATGTAAACTTAACTGTAGACGGTGATATGGTTGTTTTAGATCGCAACTTTGAAGGAGAGATCCTTCACTGTGAAGGTCAAGTTACCTGGGATGAATCGAGAATTTTTATTAGAGACTCTAATGGTGGTAAAATTAGACTAATTTGTGAAACTTCTGTCTCTGTAGTAGTTTATGAATCAGATAAAGATGTTCTAATTGAGGATAAAAATCAATAATGAGACTTTTAACTTTACTTTTTTTATTATCAATATTATCAGGATGTATTTTTCCAGAAGAAAAAGATTCTCTTCAGGAGTTACTAAATAGAGTCAAGAAGACTCATAGCGCTACTTCTGGAAAGTCTGTAACATGTATCGATGATAAATCAAGTAAAGGCCAGTTTTGTATAGAGTATTTTAAAAATAAAGATAATCGAAAACAAGAATATGATCACAAGATTGTGGAGTTTATCAATGAATAAATCTAAGCTTTATCTTATACTGTCCGTTTCTTTACTTGCTTTAGGTTCTTATTTTTTAGTGAAACCTTTCTTGAAAGTAAAAAAACCTGATCCATTAAGGGATAAAATTGTAACATGCTCAAGTTCTAAAACAAATCTTTTAGAGAATTTTGAAGAAAGACGAAAGTGCTTAAAAGAATCCTTAGAGTTTGAATCTGTTGATTCTGTAAATACAGAGTTTAGAGTATCTGTAGATTCTGATAATTTTAAGACAGTATCAGCTCAAGTTCTTGATGATTTAATTATAGTACCAAGAGTCGAAAAAAACTCTTTATCTCAATGCAAAGTCGCAGCTTTATTTTTTCAAGAATTCGAAGATAAATTTTATCTATCTAAAGAAAAAAAAGGTCACACTATTATTTGCGAGACCCCTACAGGTAAAAGAGTCGTATACAGTTCTGATTAATTTTACTGCTCCATAGTTATGTATGTTACTCTATCGTTTGCTATACTGTCTGTACAATGAACGATAATAGGGAATCTATTAGTGTCTACAACTATTTCTGTAGCAGAAATTGTACTAACTACGCCATAATCAGCAGAGCATCGAGAAATATTTACTGAATCATTCCTCACAATTCTAAATTGACCATCCCCTAAGTCATTATCAGATAAGGTTGAAGTATTTATTTGTCTTGCATCTGGATCAGTTTTTCTACTTTGATATACCAATGCTCTATTTGGAGTTACAGACTGGGTTGCTGTATAATATGAATTTAAAAGGTTTGTTGCATTCTGAGCTGCGTTTTGATCGGCTCCATACAAATAACCTGTAAAAAACATTAAAGATATAATTAGCATTTTATTCATAAAAAACTCCTTTACAAGTAATAAATAGAGAATTTAGAGGTATTTATTCAAGGATTATCTAAAATATTAAAATATAGCATTTTATTCAAAAAAATATAGCAATTGTATATATTTATAGTATATAGCCGGGAGAGTCTTTTTTTGAAGTTTCTATATCTTATTTTATTAATATTTACAATATCTTGTGGAGAAAATAGCGGATATGAGACTATTGATAATGATATTACAGAAATTGAATCTGAACTTAATTCATGGAATCTTTTACAATACCCAAATGGAATCACTATTATCTTATCAAAAGATATGGAATCCTACTGGACTGAAGTTAATTCAGCAGGAGATACTTGGAATCAAGCTTTAGGGTTTGAGTTTTTTAAATTTACTTTAAGCTCAGAAGGCTCTCCTCAATGGGAGGATCCATTCGACCCTCTTGAAGAAGGAAATACTATTTTTGGAATATATCAACTTAGTTCTTGGGATAATTTCTTGGATGATGATATTGATACCTCAACTCTTGCAATAACAGCCAATCTTATTCGAGGTAGGACAATTATACATTCGGATATAATCTTTAATTTTCAATATTACAATTTCGGGGATGTAGATTCTAATTCTTTTTTAATTGATTTTGAGTCCGTCTTCCTTCATGAATTAGGCCATCTTCTCGGGCTACGCCATGTTACAGAGGAGGAAGATCCTCGAAGTATAATGCTCCCTACTTTAAGAAGAGGTGAGAAAAAAAGAACAATATCTCTTCAGGATAAAGCGACAATCCAATATTTATATGAATAAATATTTTACAATTACTCTCTATTTATTATAAAACGATAAAGGAGGTTAATGTGTTTTTTTATAGCCTTTCTAAAGAAGATAAGAATCTAATTAAAGAATCATTTGAAAAAGATGGTTTTTCCGTAGAAATAAACTCAGGTATTCTTACAGCCATTGCAAACAATTTAGGAATTAAGGTAATTGTAGACGAATTGAATTCAATCAAAATTTACTTTAATTTAAAAAAAGAATTAAATAAATCATCATATTTGCCTGTGGATATTGATGGAATTAGATACCGTGAGATAATTAAGTATTTTAGATACGAAAAAAGAACAACTCAAAATTTTACAGAATGTGTAATGAAATCATTGCCTAAATTTAATTGGCATCCTGTATCTAGTGGAACTAAAGAATTAAAACATCCAATTTTTGGTGATAGACTTCTTTATGTGGAATTCCTAAATGAATTAGAAGATCAAACATTTAGTGCTTTTTCTTTAAAATTAAAAAACAAAAAAGAGGTTTTATTTTTAAGTAGGGGTAGAATTAATAACGTAATTGATTTAATTTATAGAGAGTTTTATCTTCAGGATTATGCACCTAATGCATATTTAACCCTTCAATACTTTATGTATTCATAAGAAAAAGGAGGTCTCCCTCCTTTTTTTAATCTATTTCAGGACCTTCTATGATATCTAGGCCATCTTCTTCATAAATTATATGATCTTTATTCTCATTCTTTTTATTTAAAAGTTCTTTTAACTTCTTCATCTCTTCTTTCATCTGATTAAGTTCTTCAACCTTTTTGCTCATTTCCTCAAGTTTTTTTGTCAATTCTGGATTCTCTTTTATAATAACCTTTTCAATGACTTTAGGTTTTTCCTCTTCTTTTTTCTCTTCTACAGGAGGTTCTTTAACTAAATCTTCTTTCTTTTCTTTAATTCTATTTTCAATATCTATTAGTAAAGCTTTTTTCTCTTCCGAAATTTCTTCTTTTACCTCAACAACTTGATTTTCTTTCTCTAATTCCTCTACCTTTTCTTGTGGTTGAGGAAGTTCTTCTTTCTTCACTTCTTCCTTAGCTTTAACAACTGGCAATTCACTTTCTAAAGGAATGTCTTCAACTATAACTTTTGGTTTTATAATATCAGGAGTTTCCCCATCAAAATTCTCAAGAATAATCTCTTTGTCCATAAGCTCTAAGCCTTCTTCATCAAACATTTTTTCTATTTTTGGACTTTCTTTTTCTTTTTCTTTTGATTCTAAATTCTCCACTAATTTAGGAAGGCTTTCTTTTTTTAACTCTTCCTTATCCTTGTTCCCTTTAATTTCATCTTTCTTTGCTTCCTGATTAGATAATAGCTCAAATAGCTCTTCCTGTGAAATACTTTCCATTCCTACTTGTTTTTCTTTTAAATCATTTTCTAAGCTAGGCTCAAGAGTACTTGCTTCCCTTCTTTTCAGCTCATTCTCTCTTATTGATTCTTCAATTACTGAAATTGCTTCTTCTAATTCCTTATCAATGTCGATAACTTCTTCGACAGTCTCTTCTTCTACTTCCTCTTCAAGACTTTCTATTTTTCCTTCCTTTTTAGGAAGCACAGTTTCTTTTAAATTTTTCGAATCAGACTTTGAGACATCTTTTACGTCTTCTTCTCGTAATAGCCCTTCGCTATCTAAATCTTCTTCTTTACTAACAAGTTCTACTTTTAAAGACTCTTCCTCTCTAGCGTAATACTTATCATCTAATATATCATTTGCGACTACTTTAGATATATTCGCTTTAACTGGCAAATCAGGAAGAATAAGTCCTTCTTCCATGAAGCTTTTATTAGAATATTCTTTATGTTTACTCTCTAAAAAATTCAAATAATCAGATCTTTTTTGGATAACTCTTAATCCCCAAGCAAGCTCTTTTTTATATTTCATTAAAGCTTCTTCATTACCTTCTTTAAAAGATCTATCGTATAATTCTAGATTCTCATCTAATACTTGATATGCATTAATTAATTTATTATATGTAATTTTAGCTTTTTCTCTAGCCCATTCAGGATAATTCTTTAAAAATAAATTATCCATTTTTTCAATATGTTCTTTTTTATAATCTAATAAGGCCGTTTTAAGTATTTTATAGTCATCTTGCTTTACGCTTGCTAAGTATCTCTTCGGCTTAAGATTATTCTTAATCGTGCTAATGACTTTTTCAAACTCCATATTTTTCTTATTTAGACATAAATGATCTTTATTAAGTAATAGTGAAGCTAATATTCTTTCACTGGCCTTACAATCAACTTTTGATAGATCTGGTCTAACTGGATTTTCATTTAAGTCAAATCCGTCCTCATCTTTTTTGATTTCGGGATTTTTATTAAACTCTTCTAAATCATATGCCTGGACTTTTTTATTTTTATTGTTTCCAAATGACATAGATACAGTGAAGCTACCTCTAAAATCATTTGATCCACTATTTCTTAAATCTCCTGAGCCTAGACCTAATCTATAATTTACTCCGCTTTGTTTGTACTCAAGAAATGCCATAGCCTCAAGAGGGAAATTATTTTTAGTTTTTTCTGCATAAATTTCTGTAAGGAAATTCATGCTCTCTCCTAAAGGAGTTTTCATTCCTACAGCATAACTTTCTCTTAATCTTTGATCGATACTTTCAAAAACATTATCTTCAGCGATGATTGCTCCAATTTGAAAAGCATAAGTTGTCTCTCCTGATTTCATCTTCTTTACAACTTTAGCTCCATAAGCACCTTTTTTAGTTCCAACAAGATTCTTATCGTCTCCTGTGGCTAAATAATACATTGGAATAATTGCTAATCCATCAACTAGATGAATTGTCGGCTCGATCAGAATATCCCCTAAATGCCATTTAGCTTCCGAATATGGAGCAACAACTCCATATGGTTGCTCTGCAGGAACCATTAAGCCTATTTGTAATTTATCAGTAAGCCCATATAAGACGCTCATTTCTAGAGTATGTAAGCCTCTAACTAACGGAGTAGTTTCTTTCGTTATCTCATCTTGAAGTACTAAAGGATTTTTTGTTAGACTATTAGAGAAATGAAAATCTAATTCGCCCTTTCTCACATCTCCACTACCTATAAGATCAAAGTCTTTCTTATTTGAATTTCTCATTCTTGTTTGTAAATCTATTGCCATAACTTTTTGAGAAACCAAGCTAGATATTGTTAATGCGGCTACCATTTTATTTTTTTTCATAAAAACCCTCATATTTTAATACTTTAATTATAAATAGTAGATTTTATTTGATTTTTCTTTATTTTACAATAAATTTTCTTGATAAAATTTGATTTGGTTTTTTACAAAAAAATCTTTTATTTCTCTCCCTTTAGGAGATTTCATTAAAAGCTCTCTTCTCTTTTTATTTAATATGAACTGTATTCCTAGAATGATAATTGAGTTTCCGTTTTCTAGGTATTTTTCATATAAATCTATAGCTAAGTTTACATTCTTAGATCCTTTAAGGAAAGCTCTAAAAATCTCTTTTTCTATGGGTTTTTTAGCGTGAGAAAGTCCAGATATGATTTCTGCATTAGTTAGCCCATAATCTTTAATCGCAACGCTAAATCTATGTTTTTTAAGCATTTCTTTAAAATTTTGAGCTTCTAATATTTTACAAGACTCTAATCTTTTCAGTAATGTTGCAAGGTGGTATTCTCCCATTTCAAAGTGTTGAAATCCTTCATCCGTATTTCTTTCTTCAGTTAAAGTTTCTCTCTCTCTTCTTTGAAATTTATCCAGATCGCTATAATTCTCAACACTTAAAAAAGAATTAAATTTGTCATTTTCTTTAATTGACTCCTTAACTTTGATATATTCATTATATTTTTTATTATAATTTTTGTTATATTCCCTTCTTAGCATAGGGTCTTGTGGTAGCGTTAGATCATAAGCTTTCGCCATATCAAAACTTGTAATCTCGAATATCGAGTTCACAAAACTTTTTGAAAAATTATTTTCTTTGTAGAAATTATTGAACATATGCATATCCAGATATATTAACTTGTGTATATCGTAGTTTAATACAAATATTAATTTTAACTCTTCTATTTCTTTAATTTTTATTATATAATAACGTCCAGATTTGAGTCCATAAATCCCTATTGGCTCTCCCATAGCCTTGTAATCACTTATATCCAATGATTCAGTGAATTTTAATAATTTATACTCTCTTTCTTCTTTATTCACAAACTAATCCATCCCTTTTTCCTGGGTAATATTCACTTACACCATTACTTGTCCAGTATTCTCTTTGATTATCGAATACATTACCTTCACATTTTAAATTATATCCAACATCAAAAAGATCTAGGAAGTTGAATAAATTTTCAGTTCCCATATTAATAGAAATATTCACCTTTTCGCTAGGAAGATAATCAGTCTTATTGTAAAAATCTTTTATAGTGAATTCTTGATCTCCGAAACCGCATTCATAAATTGATTCCGCATTTATCTCTATATAGTAACCTCCGTTAGATAAGCAATCTTCCACTAAGCCTGAGCTTATAGAGCTTGAGTATTCGCATTTGTCATTCCAAGAACCTCCGGAGTTAGTACAATCGCTTATTATTTCGGTAAGTCTTTCATTAAACAGATCAGGATTGTTTGTTTTGAAAGATGAATCTAGTTGCCCTGAACTTATTGCTTGATCTTTCACCTGAATTATAATAATTTCATTTCCTGCTAAATTGTTAAAGTTGAATCTCTCCATACTTAATCCGCTAAAATTAAAATAATTATTTTGAGCATAAAAATTATTATAAGAGTCAGAAATAATATTATTACTTTCTCTAATGAATAAGCCAATTGATCCATTCCCTGGATAAGGTAATTTTTTATCTAGCTTTATTTTTAATACACTTGAATTTCCATTATCCGAAAATTCACTCCAGCTACCATTTTCATAATATAAAGTTCCTTTTGTGTAATTAGCTGATCCGGGATGATCTCCACTCGAATTTACATTTGACTGAATACTAAGCCCCGTCTCAACTCCTATATTTGATGAAATTAAATTAAATAAAACGAAATAGTTTCCTGAAACTATTTCTCTTCCTTGAAGACTAAGATCTACTTCGATATAATCCCCATTAGAAATAGATGATAGATCTGAAGAATAAAAATCTCCTTGAAAGTAGACTTCATCCATTTTAGGACATGTTCCATATGCACTAGTATAACTACTAATAGGAGCATCATCGCAGTCCTGCTCTTTAACAATTCTAACATTCAATACGGCATCTCCATAATTATTACTTCCCGCTACAAATCCTACTTTAGAAATCTCTTCATTATTGTTTAGACTTATTCTTTGGGATAAAATGTGAGAATCTCCAGAATTCCCGGAAATACTGCTATAAGCTAGAAATTGACCCTGAGTAGTAACTGTAGTATAATTAAATTTATTTACCTCTTCCTTTTCGTAGTTTGGAGGTTCGTTATTCCTATCTTCTTCTAAATCCACAAATATATTTTCGTTTAATATAACATTATTTGACTTTACTAAAGATAAAGATCCATTCAGATATTGACTTCTTGACTTTAAATAATTTCCAGATATTATGAGATCATTACCTGAAATCTTTAAAGCACTATTAAATACTTCGTCTTTATCATAGAAAATATTCCCTTTAATCTCATTATTATTTCCGACTACATTAATGATAGGCGTTGCAGAGTAACTATCTCCTAAACCTAAAAATGTATTGTTTAATAGTAGTGAGCTATTGAATTTAAATTTCAATTCATTTCCTGAACTGTTTAGAATTTTGTTATTCTCTAATGTTATACCTTGTATTATTGCATTACCGTTTAAATCGGTATTCTCTGAAAATAAAAACCCTTCGTTAAATTCAATTTCAAAACCCTCAATTTTAATATTGTCCGTTAAAAGGTTTATTACTCCATTCTCTAAAATTTGCAACTTTGATCCAGGTTTAGCTTTTAGTGTTACAGATTTAGACAAGAATAATAAACCATCAATATCAACATCTCCAATCTCTAAAATGTCTCCATTTTTAGCGTCATTAATTAAATTCTGTAACTGATTCACAGTTAAAGGGGCTTCAGGTTCTACGGGTGGAACTTTAGGGGGTTCGACAATAACTCCACCTCCTGATCCTCCTCCACAAGCAGTTAAAAATAATAAAATAATAAATAATTTTTTCATATAAACCTCTAATGTCTAGTGTTATCGTAAGGATAAGCGTCAAAACCATCCAATACACCGTCTCCGTCATCATCATCATCAAGAATGTGACCTATTCCATCGCCATCAATATCGAAATACTCTGACTCGTCAATATTTAAATAATCCCAAAGATCAGGCACTCCATCATTGTCTCTATCTTCGTCTACTTTATAAGTTATTTCATTTCCCTCTAAAAGTAGAAATTCAGAGGAATCTCTAGGAAAACCAAAGTCTAGTATCCCATCTTTATCATAATCTGTAAAACCAAAATTATCCATTGAATGATCATCCCATCTATCAGGGATACCATCATTATCATCGTCTTCGTCTGAATTATCACCTATCCCATCTTCATCGAAATCAAGGGTCTCGCTTTCATCATATGGAAATTTATCTTCAGAATTAATTACGCCATCATTGTCTATATCAGGATCTGAATTGTCTCCAATACCGTCTCCATCAGTATCTTTTTGCTCATTTGGGTTTAGAGGAAAGTCATCGCTATTATCCCCTACTCCGTCTCCATCTGAATCTTCCCACTCATTTTCATCAAAAGGAAAGGCGTCTTCTCCTGCCTCATTTGCAAATCCATCTCCATCAGAATCAAAATATGTTAGATTATTTAAATTAAATGAATCCCAAAGATCAGGTACTCCGTCGTCGTCGTCATCCTCATCCTTATTATTTCCTATTTTGTCCAAGTCTGAATCTATCCACTCTGTTGAATCATAAGGGAATGTATCTCCATCATTAACATATGAATCCCCATCTATATCCGAATCTATAGAGTTATCAATATAATCTTTATCAATATCTAGTTTTACTGTGGAGTCCCATTTTGCAAAATCCCAATTATCAGGTATCCCATCATTATCATCATCTTCATCTATCTCTGAAGGAATAAGATCTCCATCAACATCGAAAAAGTAGGCTCCTTTAAATTTATCCCATCGATCAGGCATTCCATCATTATCATCATCTTCATCTCTATTATCGCCTATTCCATCACTATCAAAATCATATTGCTCTCTTGGGTCAAAAGGTAAGAAGTCAGAGTTATCTCCTACTCCATCAAAATCACTATCTAAATTTTCGGAACTATCCAAGGGAAAAGCATCAACTTCATTTAAGAATCCATCATCATCTTTATCTGGATCTTTACAGTCTAACAATCCATCACCATCTGTATCTATTGCTACACATATAATATCATTGCCTGTCGTGGGGTCAATAATTGTTGGCCCCTCATTATCGCTATTAGTACACGATATAAAAAAAATAGATAAGATAATCAGGAATATCTTCATATTAAATAAATGGATTTTTTTTAAGAAAGCTTATAAGAAAAAAGGGGCTTTCGCCCCTCTTTGATATTATTAATTAAATGGAGTATCTTCTGGGTGAGTAATTTCTAATTCGTAAACTTCAGAAGGATTTTCTTCCCCTACAAATTGAACCACCGCTTTACAATTTCTTGTAGTGTATAGGCTTCCATCACAGTACTCAATGCTGTAACCTGAATAAAGATTACCAAGGTCTTCAGTGTATTTAACAAATTTTGCTCTACCTGAATCTGAAGGAACAGATACTGTATATTGAGGATCATTCCCTTCCGCCTCTCTAACTAAGTGAATTTGGTGCCTGAACTTAGGACTTTCAACAATTTTAGAGATATCCGCTTCTACAGTAATAAAAGTATCTAGCCCTTCGTTATTGATCACGTTTAAATTATACGTTTCAGAACCTGCAGATGCAGATGCTGGAACTTGAGCTTGAACTAATATAACACAGCTCTCTCCTGCAGCTAAAGTAACACTTCCTGAACAATCAGTGTATCTAACAGAAAATACATCCGAAGAACCTGTTTCTAAAACATCTAAACCAGTCATAACAAGATCTTGAGTTCCTACATTCTTTAATTTGAAAGCTCCAGATCTTACTTCTCCAGGGTAACCTAAACTAACCGTTCCGAAATCAAGATATGATTTATCCAATTCAGCTAAACCAGCGATACTTTTACTCACATAAACTGAAAGCTTATGATAAACAGTTCCTGAGCTAGAAACTAATTTTAAATAACCTGTTTTTGAACCTGCAGATTGCCCTGATGGATTATATGCAACTTCTAAGTTACAAATATTTCCGTTTACTAAGGGGCTACCACAATCTACAGCCGCTCCAGTTGAAAAACCAGCATCTCCAAAAATTGAATATGAGAAATCTGAGTCTGTTGAATCACTCTCAATTGTAAATGTCACAACTTCTGTTG
>CEPZ01010755.1_pt1 | contig 13213 bp, 21 predicted proteins | sample 530461 | NCBI WGS metagenome assembly CEPZ01 (sample SAMEA2620106, study PRJEB7988) | marine metagenome | isolation source: saline water (ENVO:00002010), including | reverse complement strand
GTGGTCATGTCCTTATCCTACTCGCCCGTCAAGGGGTTGTCAAACGGTTGGTGGGGGGGGATTCTGTTGCCACGCCCCCCCGAGCGCCGAGTCTTAGTCAGTCCTGATTGAGGAGCCCCCAAGGGATCTCGTGAGTGTGAAACTCACGGTCGCCCTCGTACTGCTCTTCGATGAGGTCTAGGTAGTCCTGCATTTCTCACCTCCTTCGGTGTTTTGTCCGTCACCATGTAGACACCGGAAGAAGGCTTGACCCGACCTTTATTCGCTACTCCCATTCCCACAGTCCTCGCGGCGGGGAGTCCGGCAACTCGGGAAGCGACGACTTGCACGTCTTTCGTGACTTGCGGGCCTGGGCGCTGATGGCGTCCATGCGAGCCAGTAGAGGCCCATAGGCGTGATGCAAGTTCGTGATGCAGTCCGTGATGGCAAAGACCATGAAGATGCCCTCCTCGGAGTCCTCAATGTCTTCGTCCATCCGCTCGCTGCAGAAGGCGGCAACTGACTCACCGATGCCGGTGAAGCACTCATCCCACTCTTCCTTCAACTCGGCTTCATGGAGGATGGCACCTATCTCATAGCCCCATCCGTGGTTAGTTGAATCTTGGTCGTCCATTTGACGAACCCCTTTCCGGGCGCATCGGCCCTACTTGTTACATGTTTGTGGAGCGCCGAAAGTTGCAAAGAAATCTGAGAAATCTCCGACCCTTACAGTCCCTGTCAGTGATGGCTGACGATTTGTTCCACGCGACCTCTTATGGGAGGCTGCACCCCAAGCGTTCAGCGCAGGACTAATCTGGACTGGATGACGACCGAACACCGCAAGGCTCCTCGCCGCACGATCGAGAGCATCGAACGCAAGGGCATCCACGGCTCCGTCAAGTACCACCACCTGCTGGAATGCGGTCACACAGAGATCCGCACCCGAGCCTCACGGGCACCCAAGTTGGGCTGTGCGTGGTGCTTCCGCACGGCGGAGAAAGAGCGTGATGTTGGGGCTGTCACGCTGAGTCCGATGAGAACCCTTGACTATGACGAGCGTTTGGGGCAGAATGAGGTTCAAGTCGCCCGTCTCCGTGGATCACTCGCGTCGGCACTGGGCGTCCCCATTGAAGCAGTCGACCTAGTAGTGACGGAGAGAGGAGCAGACCTGACCGTGGAGTCAGCAATCGTGTTCTTTTCCCCCGGAGACATTGATCGTCTGGCTCGTGGCTGATCTTCCAAAGTTTCTGAACGAAGACGGCGCTGCGCCACCAAAGGGTGGTGCTTGCAATGGCAAGCCAACCGAGTGGTGGTTTCCAGAGTTCCATCGAACGATAACGCTCAAGCAGAAACATGAGATCCTCAAGATCGCAGCACAAGCGACGATGATCTGTAGAGAATGTTCCGTTTCGGCAGAATGCCTAGAGTATTCGTTGCCACATGAACCATTCGGCATCTGGGGTGGATTTGACGAACAGCAGCGGTTGACGCTTCGCCGCAGCAAGGGAATCAGGCCGGCTTATCGCACCCATGCGGGTCTGCGCCCTACAAGAACCAAGCGGATGCCGTATGTACAAACACACGGATGACCTGCTCGCTCGCCTAGACGGCGTAGTCACATCAGCCAACGGCTGGGAGGCACGGTGCCCATGCCGGCAGGACGACAGGAACCCATCGCTATCTGTCCATGAGAACGAGGACGGGCAGGTACTTCTCCATTGCCACCGCAATGGGGGCTGCAGCACCAATGACATTCTCGACGCTGTCGGTCTTGGGATCACAGACCTCTTCGACAAGGACCCGCAGAGGGCAGCCGGCCGCGAGTACCCGAAGATTGAGCAGAAGAAACTCAAGTTTGTCGCTGCCTACGACTATCAAGATGCTGACGGTGCTCTGCTGTTCCAAAAAGTCCGCTTTTCGGAGCCTGACGGTAAAAAAACTTTCCGGCAGAGGAAGCCCGACGGGAAGGGTGGGTGGGATTACAAACTTGGCGACACGCCGAAGGTGCTGTACAACCTCCCGAGGGTGCTCAAACAGAAGGAAGACGGGTTACCCGTATGGGTGGTGGAGGGCGAGAAGGACTGCGACACGCTCAACCGGCTAGGTGCCTGTGCGACAACCATGCCGGGTGGAGCCGGCAAGTGGCTGGACTTGCACACTCGTGCGCTCGCCGGAGCGACAGTCGACATCATTGTCGATAACGATGAGCCAGGGAAGAGGCACGCTGCAGACGTTGAGATCAAACTCCGTGAGGCCGGCTGTGACGTAGCCGTATGGATCTGTCCCGAAGAGAAGGACATTACCGACCACATCGCAGCGGGTGGCACGACCGAGCAACTGGTGTCGTTCACCCCCGAGAACTACGGGGACACTCCGCTGCCAGAAGTCGAAGAAATCGAAGAGGCACCGTTCTCACCCGTAGACGACACGCTCTCTCAACTGCGTGGACTGCTGGACGACACCACACGATCGCCTGCGAGCATCATGCACAAAGCGGCGTTGCTGTTGGGCACAGCAGAGGACACGCCCGATGCGAACCAAGGCCGGCTGGTGATGTGGGACGACTTCGTTGCTGAGGACGACGACGACTCCTACGACTGGCTTATCCCGGGGCTGCTCGAACGACGTGAGCGCATCATCGTGGTTGCGGCTGAAGGGGTCGGGAAAACGATGCTTCTCCGACAGGTTGCGATCCTTCCGGCGATGGGCGTTCAGCCGTTCTCCTTTCAACCCATGCCACCCATACGCACTCTCAGCGTTGATCTTGAGAACCCTGAGCGGATTATCCGACGGACTTCACGCAACATTATCGGTGCGGCCAAGTCGATGGGACATGAGCCGAATCTGGACGCTCATCTCTACATGAAGCCCGACGGCTTCGACCTGATGGAGATGCCCGACAGGTTGCTGTTGGAAAACAAGATCGAAGAGGTCAAACCTGACCTGCTTCTATTGGGGCCTCTCTACAAGGCGTTCATAGATCCCGGTGGTCGGACAAGCGAAGCGATCGCTACCGAAGTTGCCAAATACCTAGACACCCTCCGTGTCATCTACGGCGTGGCGCTATGGCTGGAGCATCACGCCCCACTGGGCACAGGAACGAATCGTGACCTGCGCCCATTCGGTTCTGCTGTGTGGTCCCGGTGGCCCGAGTTCGGCATCTCTCTCACACCCGATCCGACGAATGTGGGAGAATATGTATATCGTGTAGCCCATTTTCGTGGTGCCCGTGACGAAAGATATTGGCCGGCTACCATGAAACGTGGGATCAAGTTCCCCTTCGAAGTGATTGATTGGATGATGCACTGATGGCAGAGGAAACTAAAGCCACAATCACCCGTGAGTTCTTAGCCGAACGTGATGTTCGTATCTTCAAGATGAAGCAGGCTGGCGTAGCCAGTCAGGAGATTGCCCGTAGGTTTGGCGTCAGCGTTGCCACAGTGGGCCGATCCGTGAACCGGCAACTCGAGAAGTTGAACTCTGAGGCACTTCTGGCGTATCCCGAGGTGCTTCGTATGGAGTTGGAGCGTTTGGACGCTTTGCAAGCGGCCATCTGGCCGATGACCCAACATCGGCGCGTCACGTTGGATGACGGAACGGAGGTTTCCGTAGAGCCGGATATGAAGGCGATTCAGCAGGTCCTTTCCGTAATGGATCGGCGTAGTAAGTTGCTCGGCATGGAAGTACAGCAGAAGCAGGTGGATGTACGCGTGGGCCTAGATGGGGCCACGGATTCGATACGTCTGGCTATGGCCGGTGCTCAAACCCTGCCTAGTGCTACTGCCCATTCACCCGAGGAGGAAGCCAAGCAACTGCTGGCCCTCATGGTGAAGTCAGGCGTTGTCTCACCGACAGAGGTAGAGGGTGCGCTAGGAAAGATTGCGTCTCGGGACCTACTGGAAGCAGAGGTCGTTGAGGCAGAGATCGTGGAAGACGAGGTAGAAGATGACGACTGAACCGATTGACATTGCTCGTGGTGATCCGGTGGAAGCAGGCGACGATTCGATCAAGGTCTCCATGTCAGTACCCCTGCCCCCTATGCCCCTTGCTACAGGACCACCTGTAGTAGCGCCGAAGAACAAACTGCATCCTGATGCCGGCAACTGGAATGAGCCTGATGAGGTACCCGGTCTACCCGTGGGGCCTTCAATCGATGAGCCTTTGATCTCAGAGGCTGAGGTGGGGGATCCCGCCTATCAGGACAACATCGAGGCTGCGATGAATCATGTGGCCGAGGACATGGACCTCACGGTGTCCACCAAGGTGAGCGACGACGATGGGCCGGCTGACAAGCAGATCCTTATACGGGCCACTGAGAGCGACAAGGAACGGTGGAAGCGTGCGGCTGAGGTGGCTGAGGTCTCCCTGTCTGCCCTCATCAGAGACACCATGAACATCAAGGTCACCGATATCCTTGACTGCTCACATCCCATGGAGTTTCGACAGAAGTACCCGTGGGCTGAGTTCTGCACCAAGTGTGACATTCGCCTGAGTGGATAGGGGTCGATATGAACCGGATCAGGTGTAGCCATGGGGTACAGGGATGCTAGTCAGCCTTGAGACATGGGAGTACGAGCATGCCTCGAATGTAGGGGCACGCCGATACACGGCCAACTGGGCTAAGGACGATGCCCCTTGGTACGACCCTGAACGTATGGAGGACGACCGCACTGCACAGGTGGCAGCAGCCGTATGCGAACTGGCTGTGGCCAAGACCACCAACCGCTACTGGCATGCGCACATCTGGCATGCCACTGAGCATCACAAGTTCAAGAACCTGCCTGACGTGGGGCGCAACATCGAGGTGCGTCGGGTGCGCACATCCAAGAGCGCTGCTGTCAGGCGACACCAGTTGGGCAAGGGGCTGGTGCTGTTCGTGGCCTATGCCCTACCCCCCGAGTTAAGGGAGGTAGATGTGCTGGGGTGGGTCAACATGGATGCTGCATGGGAGGTAGGGGAGCCACCCTCCTGGGATGAGGAGAACAGTCGAGTAGTGTCACCTGAGCACCTAACACCATGGTGGGGGGACGGATAGTAGAGGACAGAGAGCGATGGTCGAAGACACAGTGGTCGATGACACACTCTCTCGCCTCTACCACCTAGCGCACACAGCACAGCAGCAGGGTGCAGACAAGGTACATCATGCCACCCGTGACGCCGCTGAGACCATCATGCTGCTGCAGGCAGAGATCAATGACATGAGGGCTGAGTACAAGGAGAGGTACGACCTCACCACCACGTTGGTCAAGGCGCTGCACACCTACGTCAAGAACGTGGAGGACGACCCCCTACTAGGGCCACCAGTCGGGGAGTGGGTCAGGCTAGTGAGGTACGAGGGGTGAGGCCAGCCGAGAGGTATGCCGTCTGCCTTGAGTGCGAGGAGTTCAGGCCATGGGCCAAGCAGTGCAAGGTATGCAAGTGCATCATGCCGATCAAGGTACGGATACCTTCAATGTCCTGTCCTTTGGGTAAGTGGTTACCCGTGGAGGACATGGATCTCTAGGCACCTACCCCCTACCCCACCCCCTACCCCCCACTGTGGGGGATGACGATGACCTCACCCTGTGCCATGCCCCACGCCTCGATGTGTGGGTGGGCTGCGACCACGTCGTCGTAGGCATGCTGCCTGTTGCCACTGCACCGACTAGCCACCACGCCCCACACCGTGTCGCCTCGCTGTGCTGTGTGCTCACCACCAACACACGAGTAGTTGTCCTCGATGGCCATGGCCACACCCACCAGCGCACCCAACCCACCTACGCATACGCATACGCATAGACCCATGAGGCCGACCTTTCGCCATAGCCAACGGCATGTTCTATATATATGTGTGGGCGTGTGTGTATGAGGGGGTCGTTTGGGAGGGTGATGGCCAGCGACAAAGGCAGCACACCATCTGCGGTAGTAGGCGAAGCGAGACGTATGTGTATATGTGTGTGTATGAGTGGTATTTGTATGTGAAGGGGCTGAGGATGGCTGTGTGAAGGTCTGAGGGGAAGTGAGAGGGGGGGGCTGTGTGGTGTTGGCTTGGGCGATGGTTTGGGCGATGGCTTCGATGTTGGCTTCGATGTTGGCTTCGAAGTAGATGGGCTTGGGAGAAAAGGAGGAGGGGAGGTTGGCGGTTTGGGTCAGTGTCTTGGCTCCGGGGCTTTCGGGGACGAGGTGGCTGTCCTGGGAGCGCACGAGCGACGGATTTACCTTACCGTTTCCTGGTTTGTTTAAACCCATTCCCCAGAAGAGGTGTTTGAGGTGGTTCATGTGGTTTTGAGGTCTTTGAGTAGTGGGCTTATGTAGTGGTCGATTAGTTCTTCCATTTTTTCGGTGAGTCCTGCCCATCCTTGGATGGTGTGTTGTCTGACTTTGTCTCCGATGGCGTAGGTGCGTAGTTCTTGTGGTCCGTCATTTATGATTTCTATTTTGTATAGGCTGATGCTGTTGATTCCGTTGTATTCGGCTTCGAATGTTTCTGTTCCTCTTATTGCTCTTGTGGTTATGTTGGCTGAGATGGGGGTTGCGTTCATAGTGATAGTCCTAGTGTGAGTGCCCATATGGCGATTATTATGCAGATTCCTAGCCATAGGAGGTTGTGGGTTCGGAGTTTTCGTTGAAGTAATTGATTTGAGCGGCGGCCGACCATTTTGGTGATTTCGTCGCCGTCGATTATGAGTCCGTTTTCGGCGTAGGGGTCGTCCTCTGAGATGAGGAGGATTTCCATGCAGGTGGCTATTACTTGGTCGGTGGGGGTGAGGTGGTCGTCGCCGTCTTCTTCGGAGGCGTGTGTGAGGTCCATGATGTAGGACTCTAGGAGGTTGGCTGTGGTGGCCATGTGGTTTTTCCTTGGCGGCTGGAGGGGTACCCGTTTATTTAAACTGGAAGGGTTGTATCCAGTATAGATTAGGGAGTCTGTTTTTTTATCACGTCGTCCCGGGCTTTGCGTATTCTCGGGTTTTCGGTACGCATGAGAATTTTGCGTGCTTCGACTTCGTCGAGGGTGTCGGGTTCGACGCCGAGGAGTTCTGCTGCCTTGAGGATGATGCTTTTAAGGCCTTCTCGGCCAGCACGTCGACGACCTGGTCTGGGGCCGAATCGCCAACCCCCGGCAGGGCTCTCACGGCGGGACTGGAAGCCGCGACCACCCATTATTGTCCGACGAACCAGACCCAGATTCGCGCTGCTCGCGACTTCTTTTTGGCTGGTGGCTCGTGCTGTATGTCGACTTCTCGAACCTCTCGGCTGACCGTATCCTTGGCCACAACTTTGGGAGCATAGGTATTGCGCTGTTTCTGGGCTGGCTTTTTGGCTACCGGCTTTTTGGCTGGCGCCTTTTTGGCTGCGGGCTTTTTAGTGGTGCTGGCTTCTCGTTGCTTGGCCACAGGGTTACGAGGCTTGGTTGTCGCCTTGGTGCCCGGCTTCGGCTTTTCGTAAGCCTCGTTTACGTCAGGGGTCGACTTGTCGTCGCCCTTGTACGTTCCGTCCTTGTTCCGTGCCCGTTTTGCGGCCGGCTTTTTTGCGCCGCTTTTCTTTTTAGCGGCTGGTTTTTTTTGTGCCATGTTCCCATGTTAGTCGGGCTGCTCTCCGCTGAGGGTTACTTGCACTAATCTCAACTTCGGTGGACTCCTATCCCGACGTGTACGCGAAACTTGCGCTAGCCATAACCAGTACCCAACTGGCGAAACAAAACGCAGTCCAGGAGTTCGGCATAGGTGAAGACCTCCCATTCATGTTCATGGGATGGAGAGGTGACCGATTATCAGTGATGATGGTGTTCTGTCGTGCTGACATGAAAATGCCTGTCGCCCAACGGGTCCCCAAGGTGGCAATGGTGTCTGAAGTGTTGAGAGGGGTTTACTGGGTTGATTCAATCACTTTCATTGCCGAGGGGTACATGTCGAAAGCGCCATGGGAACTCAAGGGCAAGGAGTTGACGGAAGCCTTCGTTGCTCAGGACGCCAAGGTCGCCGAATGCATCACGTCGAGTCATATTTCAATGAATCGTCACGGCAACCCCGAAGTCATGCTGATGTCCATGCCCTACAACACGATGCTGGGGAAGCATGTGCTTTGGGGCGATCAGTCCGCTTTTTCTCAAGGGTTCGGGAAAGTGTTTCAGGACGCCCCCGTTCTCAACGCCGTGATGTTGGGCTTACAGGAGGACCGTGAGCGGATGGATCAGGATGAACAGGAGCAGGTCGTTGGACACCTGTTCTCCAACGGGATCAGCGTGCAGGAATTCGAGCCCCCGGCATCTACTCTCTGAACTTTTCCGCCTCTGGAGCCGCACCGCAGGCATAGCGGGACCGTTCCGATTTGCTCAGAACGCCGCACTTGTTGCATTCATCAACCGGGGTCCAGTCTTCTGATGCCTCTGGGTATCTCTGGTAGAGATGGACGGTTTGCCAAGTGTGACTGGCTTTGTTGTGACGTGCTTCTTCTTCGGGTCCGGTGAAGGGGGGCGAGAAGTACGCGATCTTCTCCCAGAACCGGCTCTTTACACCAGTCAAGTTCAATAGATTCCATCAGGATCTGGTTCTGCCGGCTGGGGTGCCGATGCTTCGTTTTCGTTGGTGAAGATCTCGTCCACGATGATCCGGGAGTATTTCTTGCGGAGCCGCCAGATCTTTCGGTTCAGTTCTATGAGCCCTTCGGTTGCTCGGGCCTTGGTCACCAGATCCGCGTCGAACGTGCCGTGACGTTTGAACATCATTTCGTCTAGGTCCGGCCCGTCGAGGACGATGTCTGAGATCCAGTTTGCCGACTCGTCGATTTTGAGCATCAGGTCGCACAAGCCTTCTTCACCAAACTCGTGGAACACCCGGCCAGCGATCGTTTCCACGAGGTTGGACCGGTACACCTGGTTGACATTCATGGACGTTGTCATGAACTCGCTAATGAAGTTGACGAGGTCCTCCCGAGTGGGTTCGGGATGGTCGAGATCTGTGGGTTCGTCGGAATCGTCGACTTCTGACATAAGAATCTCCCGGGGTCTTTCTACATTATGCCCGACAGAGGTCCGTCCCCGTGCTACCTTGGAGACTTCGACGCGGGCGTGCCCGCACAACACAGGAGACACAGAGAATATGGTTGCATTTTCACCCGCAATAATCATTGGGAATCTGACTGCAGATCCCAAACTGACGTACACCGACGGTGGGGCGGCGCTGCTGAAGTTCGGCATCGCATCGAACCACTACTACCGTGACAAGAACGACGAGAAGCAGGAGAAGACCTCTTTCTTCGATGTCACGGCTTGGCGCTACCTGGCCGAGGATTCCGCGAGCGTGTTGGAGAAGGGCGTGGGCGTGATCGTTCAGGGCCGTCTGGAGCAGCGGTCATGGGAAGCCGACGACGGGACCAAGCGTTCGAAGGTTGAACTGATCGCCGACCACATCGGCGTTCTGACTCGGAGCATCGAGGACTTCACCCGCAAGCGGCGGGGACAGGGGGGCGAGGGTCAGGCGACTACGGCGTCACCTCGCGCCAAGCAGGCAGAGCCTGCACTCGGACCAGACCCTTTCTAGTACTCTTGTAGTACGGCGAATCGGTCAACTTCTCGGAGTTGCACCATTTGGCGGTCAGTCCAAAACGCGGAATAAACGACGACCGACCACAGGGAATGCCCCCCTCACGGGGGGCTTTCTCTTTTCTATGCCGGCGGGAGAGACGAGGTCGTGGGTGGGGGCTGATTGGTAGCACCCCAGCAGGCTCGTGATGGGTTCCAGTGATGAATTCCACTGCCGTAGAAGAGCCACGCAGCGACAGCGACATTGGCTTCGGCGTGGAATGGGTGGTACTCGCCCCATCCGGCTTTCTCGGAACGCTCCGGCCAGTATTTGGCGAGATGTTGGAACCATCCGATGGCGAAGGCGTGTGAAACCACCTCAGACCCGATATGCCAACTTTGCGCGCTGGACTCGCAGAACGCAATCTTGTGGGCTAGTTCGTGATGTTCCGGCTTGAAGTATTGGCGGATGAGTTCCCCGAGGGTTGGGAGTTCGTAATGGCTGTCGCCCGGCAGACATCCATGTGAACACGGTGTCGGCGTCTCGAAGAGTTCCGGATAGAAGATGATGACGGCGTTGTGTGGACCGCCGAGCGCTTCGATGTGGGCGCGGCGTGTGACTGGTCCGTAGATGCCGTCGACAGAGTGAATTCCGAGTTCTATCTGGAGCGCGGTGACATCTTGGGATCGTTCGTAATACCGGTATTCCTTCTGGAGGAAATCGGGAGACTCAACCATTTGACTGAGTATTTGTTTGCGAGGCAATTCCGGCGTTTCGAGGTTGGGGGTTGGTTCTGCTGTGGCCAGAATAGTGACTACCCCCGCCGGCGACGCAGAGGGGAAAGTTGTAACCGGCGGGGGCAGAGTATCGGGCGGAAGGTGGGTGGGTATCGTTCCCGGTACGGCCCGAAAAGCCTCGGAGAAAGTGGATGCGTTGTCTGCTGTGGCGTTAGAGCCGAAGGCTAAGTTCGCTCCGATCCATATAAAGGACAAGAGGACGCCAGAGAGTACGCGGAGTTGCAGGGTGACGGTCATAGGACAACAGTTTACAGGGATACATCGTCGACGAAAGCCTCGCTCAGTTTTTCTTCGAGGAACGGAACGATGTCGAGCAGTTGCAGGCTGACGGTGATCGTGTCGTTGTGGATCTCTTGGATTTCGAGACTCATACTGTCCATCAGTAGGGCTGCTTGTTCGCCGGCCTCTTCGATGAGAGCGTCCACGTCGGCCTCTTCCAGTTCAAAGGTATCCGTAAATTCCATGAACCAGTGCGTGATGTGGCGGAGGATGGCGAGGCGTGCGTCGTTCTTGGAAGGCATGCCCCAATCATACTCAGGCCAGTTCAAGAGCGCAAGACCTGATTTCTGACAAACTTTTTTATTTACCATAACCCCTGGTCACTGGCGGTTTTGGGCATAAGGGACCCCGAGGGAGCAAAAAAAAGGTTGACGCCCAGCGAGGCTGTCTGTAGCGTGGTCATTCCTAGCAACTACCGAAAGCGATCGTCTCCATGACTGCCGAAGTTTCCACCGCTTCTTCTACAGCCAGCCGCCTGATCAAGGAAGGCGCAGAGCAAGATGACATCTACGACACTCTTGTCGCGGAGTTTCGAGCGCTGATCACAAACAACGTCGGTGCTGACGTGCTGATCGCGTGGCTCCACCCGCTGTTCACTGACAAGGCCCGCTGGAGCGGGTCGCGAGCCACAAACGCCATCGTCGATCGCAAGGCGGATGAAGCCCGTTACGACGAGATCGTCCGCATCGACGACGGAAAGATCGTGGAGGGTTCCTACGCTCACCTGTTTGACCCGATGGTCATGGACAAGCGAGTCCGCTGCAACGGTCGCTTCGTTTTCTTCAAGCACATGACCCGTGCTGACTTCCTGAACAAGATCGACGAAATCAACAAGAACATCGCCGGCAACATCGCGCGTCGGGCCTCCTATGAAGTGGGCTTGGATGCGTTGGACGCCCTCAACGCCGACACCTTGGAAGAGGCCGCACGAAAGGTGACGGTTTTTCAGAAGGCAGCCTAGATCTTGGGCTTCGGCCCTAGAAGCAATACCTACTTATATATCAGCGATACCTAGCCCGAAAGGGGCATAAATATGTACGAGCAATTGCAAAAGAATTTCCGTGAACTTCGGCTTTACGCCCGGCAACTCACCGACCTCAAGGACACTCGAATCCGACACGAGAACCGCATCTATGCGGATGTGTGTTTTGGTCTGGACGAGCCCTTGGGCAAGACGCATCCAGACTATTTGGAAGAGTTGCGCTACGACACGATCGCTCTTTCCCTGATCGATTTCGATCACGAAGATGAGGACGAGCGCAAGCGCATCCGCAAATCCATGAAAGCAATGGGCGTTTACGGCCTGCTCTGCTCTGCTGAAACGACAGCAGCGAAAGACACAACTGCGCAGATGCTGCGTTGTTGCTCAGGGCCAGCGATGACCGAGTGGCTCGCTATTCCCGGCGTCGGCGCGCCAATGGTCGCCCGCCTTCTCGGCGAGATTGGCCATCCGGTGATTGCATTCCCGATGCACTGGGAAGAAAACGACAACTACGTTGAGGGTGGCAAGGAGGACAAAAAGTTCCTCGTTCCGACCGTTCAGCCTGACGGCGAAATCTTCTTCGAGCGTATGGTCAGCCAGTTGTGGTCCTACTGCGGCTTGGGCGACGCGACTCGCAAGCATCGCAAGGGCGAGACGCAGGAAGAGGCGCTGGCTGCCGGGTCGAAGTTCACCAAGTCCTTGGTGTGGAATCTCGCACAACCCTGCCTCAAGATGACGGGCGACCCTGACAAGAACGGTGTCGTCAAGGCTCGCTCCCCCTACAGGAACACTTACGAAGATGCTCGTGCGCACTACGACCTTCGCGAGGGACAGCCTTGCGAGAAGTGCAAGGGCGAGCCTTGCCGTCCCATCCATCGTCACAACATGGCTGTCCGCAAGGTGATGAAGACAATGCTTAGGGATCTGTGGGTTGCCGCTCGCTCCGACTTGGGAGTGGTGGCCATCGACAAGGCTGCCTAATGGGTCGCTACAACGAACTCTGTGAGTCGTATCAGGCCGACATTGATCGACTGGTCGATTCAATCCTGGCCCTGCCGGATCCGACCGACGAGCAGCGCCAGAACGCTGATATCGTCGGCGATCCGGTGTGGCAGGTCCTCGCCTGCGCCAAGGAGGACATCGATCACATTGGTGTCGTCCGTGAGCGGGCCAAGGTTTCCGGGGGCTAATGCATGTGCGTGTACCCATCGTTGTTGCGCCCCCACTTTCTCACCCGGCTACCTCTACGCCGTTACCCATAAGGGCTGCCGCCGGGTATTTCTCGGGGGCCATGCGAGACCCGACACCCATTCCACATGCGTCCCCACTTTCTTAACCCGCCCAGTTGGCTCGCGCTACCCAACCCGTCCACGGCGGGTCATTCTCTAGGGCCATGCCAGAAACGACGACCAGATGGATGTCGCCCTAGACTTTCTATATGAAGGGGTTTAGATGATGTTGAAATTATTCGTAACCGCAGCCGTCTTTGGCACCGTGCTTGCCGCTACGCAGGCCAACGCTGACCACGACATGGTGTACGCGCCGTGTGACCCGGAAGATCCGAGGCCGCTTTACGAACGAGTCTGGTATCTCGACTACCAATCCGGCGAGGCGCTTCGCTTCGACGATCCGTGGTGGTCTGAGCGGGTCGGTGCCTACACGAACTGGGGCCACCA
>CEPZ01209611.1_pt1 | contig 13244 bp, 7 predicted proteins | sample 530461 | NCBI WGS metagenome assembly CEPZ01 (sample SAMEA2620106, study PRJEB7988) | marine metagenome | isolation source: saline water (ENVO:00002010), including | reverse complement strand
CAAGACCAATTAAAAAAACGACAAACGCTTCAAAAAGAAGTATTTAATAAGTTACTCAATACAAAGAGTAAATATTCCTTATCTTTTAACACTCGTTAAAATAGATATTATCTAGATAGCTATATTAAACAATTCTGGAGGGTTATAGTATCATGAGAATGAAATTAAGTGAGCTTAAAGCACTTATAAGAAAAGAGTATAAAGAAGTATTGTCGTTAGATCATCCTGAAGATGTGAAAAGTGAAGAAGATGCATGGGCCGGCGGAGAGAATTTGGTAGGCAAAGTAGATCATAAAAAAGCTTACAAGATAAAGGAACAAAATAAAAAAAGTAAAAAGCTTAAATTAAGTGAGCTTCGTGATATGATACTAACATCGCTCCAAGAACACAGAAACAAAAATTAGACTTAAACGTATAATCATATCTAGATTATAATAACTCATGTTAATAGTGTAATTCAAAGGTAAATAAAATAGTGGCACAAGATAGAAAAAATTTGTTTCAAAGACTCTCCCGTATCTTTCGCTCGGGCCCAATTGTTAAAAGTAAAATTAAAGCTGCAAGCTCGTACGTAGAAGCTCCAGCCTCTTCATTTTTAGATCACTTCCGTAGTTCAAACTACCTGTATAGCAACGCGGTCGCTTGTGTGTCTGGTGATACGCTTATAGCAACAAAAGATTGGGGTTTTGTTAAAATACAAAATCTTTGTGAGCTTGATCCAGAACAAAAATTTGAAGTACTTTCTTATGATGTTGAAAATAATTGCATAGCAACAGACGTTGCTTATCATGCAAGAAAAACAAAAACCGACAAAACATTAATACTTCGCTTCAAAAATAGATCGTCACTCCAGTGCACATATGATCACTTAATTTTATGTTCAGATAATGAATATCGTCACGCACAAGATTTAAATATTGGTGATGCAATTCATTTATTCTCATTTGAGAATACAACTTATCCATCCAAGTGTAAAGATTATGATGGTCCTGTTGACTATTTTCAACATAAAGCTAAAATAAATACCATTACTTCAATTGAAGAAAGCAATGAGATTGATGTTTACGATCTCACAACAACTAAATTTCACAATTTTGGTGTAGCAAAGCAAGTTAATGGGACTACACAAGCCATTGGTTTTATTCACAATTCGTATGGTACGTACGATAGACTTTGCGTTGCGTTATCAACTAAGATAGCAATTCCAAGTCCAGGAGGATATCTTACACTTAAAGAACTTATCAAGAAATATCCTAACGATGAGCGTTTTATAATATATACATACGATAAAGAACAAAAGAAAATAGTTCCAGCTTGGGCACATCATCCTCGCTCGTCAGGAATAATGAATACTGTCAAAATTATCTTCAATGATGACAGCTATATCATTTCAACGCCAGATCACAAGCATATGATGCGTGATAGCTCTTTTAGAGAAGCACGAGATTTAAAACCTGGCGATAGTATGATGCCATTTTATCGCAAACAACATAATGATCGCTCTAAAAAAGATAGTCATAAGTTCAGTGGATACAAAAATATTTATACGATGTCTAACGGCTCATATCGTGGTTGGGAATCAGAACATAAAATAATTGCCGAGTGGTTTAATAACCAAAAAGTTAAGAAACACGAAGAAGTAGTGTATCATATTGATAGAAATCTAGAAAATAATAACTCAAATAATCTTCAATTAAATCACACAATTAAAACTATCATTCCTTGGGAAGCAGTTGAAGTTGGTGATCTAACGGTTGATGGATACGAAAACTTCGCTACAGATACAATAATTTGTCACAATTCGCGTTACGCTGATTACTGCCTCGCTCCAGACACTGAAGTGTATACAACGCGTGGCATTTTCACAATAAAAGAGCTCGCTGAGAAATATAGTAATGGTAAGCGCTTTAACGTATGGAGTTATGATCATTCAGACGGTACAATCAAGATCGGTGAAGCACACTCAGCGCGCTTAGCAAAGAATGGTAAAGAACAGCAATTAGTACGTGTTTATTTTAGTAGCGACGGAAGTTTTGATGAGAACAGCTATATCGATAGTACACTAGATCACAAGTTCCTTTTAAGGGATGGTAGCGAATGTGAAGCACAATACCTCGAAGAAGGGCAAGCGTTGATGCCGTTTTATACTAGAAGTGGAAAGCATTCTGGAAGTAAACATTATCGAGCTATTTACACACTTGATAATTTGGCGCCTATGCAAGGATGGGTTTATGAACACAGAGCACATGTAGAATATTTTATTAGATCATTAAAAAAAGATGAAATAGTTCATCATAAAGATTTTAATAAACACAATAATTTAATAGAAAATTTAGAAATAATGAATTTGCATGAGCATCACAAATATCATGCACAACTTAATAATGTTCATAAATTTAATAAACCAAACGATACTCATTCAAAGTGGATGTTTAAAAACAATCCCACAGCACGAAAAGATATCAATTTTGATAGAATATTAAAAGTTGCTATAGAATGTGATTTTCAAAAAAAGAAAGTTAAAGAAATCCTTTTATGTGATCATAACGTTATTAACAGGTGTATTCGTAAAAAAGGTTTTAAGAATTGGATACACTTCGCTAAAAATAAAGATAATATCCAAAAATTTATAACAGATTTTAACTTAGTTAAAGAACAAAAATCATGTACTATTGACAATATTAAAAGTCATGTAAAAGAAAACGATTCTATATCAGATTTAGCAATTCGCTTAGGATGTTCAACAAACGCAATTCGTCGGCGCTTAACAAGCGCAAATTGTGGTACATGGACAGAGTTCAAAGCTAATTTAGGATATAAAGTTCGTATTAAAGATTTAACTAATAAAAACAAGCGTGGGCCTAAATGTGATGAAACACTAACATATCAGATGATATATGATGCTTATAAGCAAGGTATGACATACAAAGAACTTGCAGAAGCTTGTAATACATCACAAAATAAAGTAATGACCCGTATTAAAAATATGGGACACCAAAGTTATAAAGACTTTTGTGATAACTATAAAAATCATAAAGTATCGCGAATTGTTTTATTAGATACAAAACATCAAGTCTATAACTTAACTGTTGATAAGTTTCACAATTTTGCTGCAGGTAAAACATATATAGATAGCGACAACAAAACACATAACTATATGATATTATTAACAAATTCGGAAATGGAGTACACACCAGAACTTTCGTCCGGACTTGATATCTATTGTCTCGCGGGTGATAACATAATCCCGCTTGTAAACGGCGATCGATTAACAATCAAAGAACTTTATGATAGTAAGCGTACAAATTTCGAAGTATACTCGTATAACACGAAACAACATAAATATGCTACCGCAAACTGTAAACAAGTAATAATGACTGGTAAAGATCAGCAAATTTGGCGTGTAAATCTGTCTGACGGAACACATATACGTGCTACAGACAAGCACTTATTCTTATCGGCAAGTAAAAGTAGCGCTCGTGGTGAAGATCTTACAGTGTTCAAACGCGTTTCACAATTAGCACGCTTCAACAAAAAGATACAATATATAAAATCTATTTTTATTCCAGAGCGTGATGCTGATCTTTCATTTGATAATGAAAAGAATATGTTACGTGGTGTAACACAAGAAGAGCTCGAGAAGTACAAAACATTCTTTAGCAAGTACATTCCCTTCGTTTCTGATGAACTTGAAGCGATGAATAAAGAAAGTATTGATAATCTTTATATTACTTCTATAGAACCTGATGGGATTGAAGATGTATATGACTTAACAGTTGAAGAAACACATAACTTCGCTATCAGCTCACAAGAAAATAATAAGCGCTACATTTTTGTACATAATTCTGATGAAGTATGCGCTTCAGATGAACGCGGTCGAATCGTTCACATATATTCAGATAATCAGCGTGTACGTGAATTATTAGAACACTTATTTTATGATACGTTAAATGTTGAATTTAGTATGCATAGTTGGATTCGTAATCTTCCTGTTCGTGATACAACACCCATTCCATTGTTTGATGGAAGAACGATCACAATTGAAGCGCTTGCTGAAGAGTATAAACAAGGAAAAGAAAACTGGGTCTATTCAGTACAAGATAAGACACAACAATTAGTACCAGGAAAAGTTACTTGGTGCGGAATGACACGTGAAAATAGTGAACTAATTAGAACGTGGCTTGATGATGACACATATGTTGATACTACACCTGATCACGAATTTATTATGCGTGATGGAAGTAAAAAGCGTGCTGATGAGCTTTCTCTTAATGATAGCTTGATGCCATTCTATACTGAAAATACTGACAAAAGTTCTAGAACAAAACATGATAGATTAAATGGTTATGAAAAAGTCTATAATCCTTGTAGTGATGAATTCGAATACACATCTGAAATTACCACTAAGCGAATGAAAGGAGTTGATACGTGGCTTCCAAATATAGCACAAACAGCTTGGTTCGAACGCGCTAAGAAGAAAAGTGAAATTGGATGTGATAATTTAAAGAATCATAAAGTATTATATACAGAACGCTTACAAGAAACAGCTAATGTTTATTGCATGACAGTAGTTGGACCGAATGGCGAAAGAGATAGGCATAACTTTGCAGTTAAGAGTTTAATAAAAAATAGTCACAAAGCTTCTAACTATGGAATATTATTGGCAAATTGTAAGTACGGTGATTTTTTTCTCTTTAACGACGTGCATACACACTACGGCATCGTTAATACATTCCCAATACCTGTTAACGAGATTGAACGTGAAGAGGGTTATGATCCTGAAGATCCATTAGCTGTGCGCTTTAGATGGGTTACCCAAGGTAATCAAGTACTTGAAAATTGGATGGTCACACATTTCCGTCTCTTGGGTAATGATAACTTCTTACCATATGGCAGCAGTGTCATCGAACCAGCAAGAAGAATATGGCGACAATTGATACTAATTGAAGATGCAATGATGGTGTACCGTATTATCAGGTCTCCTGAGCGTCGTGTATTTTATATTGATGTAGGAAATATTAACCCAGATGATGTGCCAACATATTTAGAGAAAGTTCGGACGAGCTTAAAGCGGCAATCAGTGATAAATACTACCACCGGAAGAGTTGACCTTCGATATAACCCCTTGTGTCACTCTATGAATAATATCATATACTTGCAAGATGGTCGTGCTATTACGTTAGGTGAGTTCATAAATGAATGGGATAATGGAAAACAAGATCAATGGGTTTATTCAGTAGACGCTGATAGTAAAAAACTTGTTCCAGGAAAAGTAATATGGGCTGGAATGACAAGAAAAAATGCACAACTTGTTCGTATACATCTTGATAATGGCAAATGGGTTGATTGCACACCAGATCATAAACAGATGCTTCGTGATGGAACATATATCGAATCACAAGACTTACAACCTGGTGATAAATTGATGCCATTTCATATGAAATTATCAAGTAAAAATCCTAAAGGTTATATCGAATGGCATAACCCATATACCGGTAAGTATAAATTCGCTCACAGAATTATTGCAGAAAATATTTCGTCAGATGAACGTAAACTTGTACATGCAAATACTGATTGGAATGATACGCGCTACAAATATTTAATAATTCATCATAAAGATTTTAATAAACTAAATAATAATCCTGATAACTTAGTATGGATGAATAACGTAGATCATAGTACACTACATGGATTCTTAGCAAGAAAGAATATAACAAAATATAATAAATCTAAGAAGAAGCGTGAGAGAACATCAACTCTAAATAAACAACGTAATTCTACTAAAGCCATGGCTTGGTATAATGGAAGCGATTTACATAAAGAACATAACGTTATAAGACGAGAAGCACAAAAGCGTGTGTGGTCAAACGAAACAGAAAAGACACGTCGTAAAAAGAAAATGACGACATTCTTTGATAAAACGATTTGGGATGCGCTTTCGAAAGAGATTAAAAACAATAGAATTAAAACACAAAATGATGCAATCAATTTCATTAACGATAATTTAATCGATTATTTAATAAGCATTAACGATTCACAGAAATTACGTAATTATCGTAAAATAACAAAACCGTTATTCAAGTCCAAACTAAATAACATTTGTTTTGATAATTTCAAATCTTTCAAAGAAGCAGTAAATAATGGATATGAATATGAAAATCATAGTGTTGTCAAAGTTGAATGGCTCAAAGAGCGTGAAGATACTGGTTGTATTACAGTAGAAAAATGGCATAATTTCGCTACAGGTGGTTCTATTGAGTGCTACGACAAAGATGAACTTGATATAGGGGTATCGGCACAAGCCTTTGGAATTATTACGAAAAACTCGGTGGACGAAGATTATTTTATTCCCATCCGTGGCGATGCTAGCACAAAAATTGAGACACTTGCTGGGGGACAATTTCCGGTCCGTCGAGATACTCGAGTACCACTACTTGATGGTAGGATTTTAACAATTGAAGAAGCTGCACGTGAATATGAAAGTGGTAAAGAAAATTGGGTATACTCAATACACGATAATGATTCTTCTATTGTTCCAGGAAAAATTGCTTGGGCCGGCCTAAATTATACATGTGATAAAATCCATCGTGTTTGGTTAGATGATGGTTCATATGTAGATATGGCACCAGAACATCCTGTAGTAATGCGTGATGGCACTACGAAACAAACTAATAAACTTATTTCTGGTGATAGTGTTATGCCATTCAAGCTGAAAGAGTCTTCAAAAGAAGATAGTCTCGTTGGATATAAAATGGTATGTAATCCAGCTGATGACGAGTGGCAATTTGTACATCGTTTTGTCGCTAATGATATTGGAGATCGTGATAAAGCAATACTTAGATCAAACGAAAATAGTTGTGTTATTCATCATGTTGATTTTAATAAATTAAATAATTCTCCACAAAATCTCAAATGGATGGGATTCTGGGAACATAGACAACTACATATTGAGAATTTAGAAAAGAATTTCCTTTCACCAGAAGCTATAGCAAAGCGTAAAGCTTCACATGCATCTGATGACTATAGAGAACTTGTAAAATCTCGTATAGCTGACCCTGATGATAAACTTCATAAATGGATTTACGGTGAGAATCGAGAGCGTTTAATTAAACGCAATAAGAGTCACAAAATGCGAATGAAAACATCCACTCGTAATTCAGAACGCTGGAATGATCCGATATTTAGAGAACAACATTCAGGAAAAAATCATTGGCTTGTAAAAAAATGGAGTAAATTATATTCGCAACATACACCTGATGAACTTCGTGAATTTTGTATAACACATAAAATAAAATATTTCAATGACTTGCTTGCTCATCCGGATCGTTTCTATGATTCGCCAGCACAATTTAGAAAGTTTTTCGTTCATCATGGCATCAGATGTTGGACAGATTTTTCACGTGATTATCTCGAGTTAGCGCCACAAAATCATATTATTGATAGAGTTGAAGTACTTGATATTATTGATGATGTTTATTGTATGACTGTTCTTGGGCCAAATGATGAAGATGATAGACATAATTTCGCTATATTAGGACAGGGTATCGAGAGGCCAACTAACATACTCGATGGTATTTTTGTCAAAAATACTGGGGATATCGAAGATGTCGAGTACATCCAGAAGAAATTATTCGCCGCAATCAAGATCCCGCGCGCATATCTAGGTTACGACGAAGATTTATGTGCTTCGGGTGATACAGAAATTAGACTTCTCGATGGTCGCTCTATGTGTATTAACGAGCTTGCCAAAAAATTCGATCACCTCGCAAAACCCGATAACCCGAATATTATCAGCGATCCAGGTAATAGTGTGTGGATATACACAAGTTCTCCAGACGGAACGATCACACCTGGTCGTGTTGGTTGGTGTGGCAAAACAAAAGAAGTAAACAAGTTGATTCGAATCACACTAGATAATGGTAAGATAGTTGAGTGTACACATAATCATCCATTTATGCTTCGTGATGGAACATATAAGCGTGCTGACAAACTATCTTCTGGTGACAGTTTGATGCCAGGATATCGCAGAGTGAGTGATAGATCAGCACATGATGTGCTTGATGGATACGAGATGATATTAGATAATAAAACAAATGAATGGCGCTACGTGCATCAACTTGTAGCGCAGCATTGTGATGTTAATATTCATGAAAGCGCTGGAAATGAAGCATTTGATGTTATCCATCATACGAGTTTCAACAAACTAAATAATAATCCAGATAAGCTCATGAAAATGGGTAATAAAGCGCATGTTAAACTCCATGTAGAACACCTAAAACACACTCTGCATAGGCCAGATGTGAAAGAAAAAACACAGAAGATATTAAATGAAGGTTGGCGAGTATCTGATAAGCATCGTCAAATATCAGCAAAGCAAATAAAACACGCTACTACTACACCTGGCGAGCCACTTTATGAATGGATCCACGGTGATAAAATATCTGGCGTGATGTCAGATGTGTTAAAAGCGCGCTGGAAAGATCCAGAATATCGCGCTTTCAAGAGTAAACAAAATAAAGAATGTTGGGATAGACCAGAATATCGAAATAAATTATCTGGTGATAATCATTGGATGCGTAAGAAGTATGCTGATTACGATATTGATTGGTTAATTGATTTTTGTATAGAAAACGAGATAACAGAGCGAAGTTATTTCTATAAAAATAAGAATCCTGATGCTCCGGTTGGGCACAAATACATCATGAGCCTGTTACGCAGAAATGGGTATGAACGTTGGCGAGAATTCAAAAATAAGAACATCAAACCAATACTTGATAAGAAAAAACTTGATAATATATTCAAAAACATAGTTGAATTATTTGAAAATGTTGATAATAGGTTAATGACGCATACAGAAGTTGCAAATAAACTTGGCGTTAATAAAGGTTATATTACTGGAGCAGTAAAGCAACATAATTTCAAAGGTTTTAATGATTTTGCTGAGCAACGTTATAACGTGAAATACATTAAAATATCAAAAACAGAAACTAAACGTGTATTTGTGGATAATAAACATAATCATAAAGTTGTTTTAGTTGAAGAAATCATTCTTGATGAAGCAATTCCTATGTTTGATTTGATGGTTCTTAATGAAAATCATAATTTCCTTCTTGAAGTAGGGGTATTCTGCGGCAATTCGGGTAAAGCAACATTAGCCCAAGAAGATATTCGGTTTTCGCGTACGATTACCCGAATCCAGAAAATTATCGTTAGTGAATTGAACAAAGTCGCAATGATACATTTGGCTGCTCATGGTTTCGAGGGCCAAGATCTGATCAATTTTAAGATTGCCCTTAGTAATCCGTCAACTGCTGCGCAGCAGCAAAAACTCGAATTATGGAGATCAAGATTCGAAATCGCAACCTCAGCTCCTGATGGCTTGTTTTCAAAACGCTGGCTACATAAGAATTTATTCTTATTAGATGATAAAGAAATCGAATCAATTAAAGAAGAATTGATAAGTGAACGTGAAGAAGAACTTGAATTAGAACAAGTTGGGCAAGAAAGTGAATTTGGTCCGCCTGGTGGTGAAGGAGAGGGGGGTACAGCACCACCAGGTGAAGAAGAGCTTAGTGGGATTATGGGAGGTGACGAAGAAGAGAAGAAACCACCACAACTTGAAGCAGGAATAGAACATGAATGGGATATTATTGCGCCAAGTGTCAATCGGCCAGAATCACTTGAAGAAATTGAGACGAACTTGAATAAACTTGATGAACGTCCTAAAGGCAGGTTACGTAGAGGTCGACCACATAAATCTTTATCGTATGGTGTTGATGGTACAGAAATGCCTGATATGAATAATCATGTTGATTTTTCAGACAATGATGTATATGATAGCGAATTCATTAGAAATATTGGTAAAGGCGCGCTAATGGATGAAGAACGTGATGAAAATGATGAAGAAGAAAGTAGTGATAAAGTAGATAAATTTTTTGATAGTAAAATAACATCAATTGCAAGAATCAATAATCAAGTTGAATCTATGCTTAAGAACTTAAATACATCATTAGGTTTACAACCGACACAAACAGGCCCACAGATGCTTACTGAAGATTTAGAAAATGTCGTAACTAATTTAAATGAAGCAATAAATAAATCACAAGATGTCGATGTCGATATAGATAATTCAGAAAAAGATTCAATTGATAATGATGAGTAGTTATTTTAATGCGTTGTTTTATATATATAAAATAGCAATAGACGGATAAATCATGTATGATCAAACATAATAAGAAGCGCAATACATTATTACTTTATGAATTCTTAATGAAATCATTGATAAAGTCTATTCTAGAAAACAACTCAAAACAAGCAGATATCAAAATTGACTTGTTAAAAAGATTTCACAATAAAGACTCACAATTACTTAAAGAGCATAAGATTATGCGTGCATTAAGTGAAATGAAAGTTTCATGTGAAAGTACAGTTGATAAAATATTTGAAGATGTTAAAGATTTTTCACGAAATATTGATTATAAAGCGCTTTTTAAAGAGAAGACATTAATAATCAATGAAATTCATAATAAAGTTAAAGATGATGATTTTTATAATTATCATGTAAACGAGTATATTCTATATGCAACAATACATAATTTAATTTCTGAATATAGAAAAAATATAGATACGGATTTTGATACAAAAGTAAAAATATCAATTTTTGAAGACAATATTAAACAACACTTAAAAGAGCAAAAAAGAGAAGTTAATGACATTAATATCGAAAATGAAAATATTTATAATAATTTAACAACAAAAATTATTATAGAGCGCTTTAATAACAAATATTCACACTTGAATTCATTACAAAATAGTTTACTTAAAGAATATACTTTTAATCATGAAAATATAAATAAATTGCTCATGAGTGCAAAAAAGCAAATACTTGAACATATCGATACGATTAATGATTCTGATACAGAAGTAAATAGCGATTCTGATTTAATGAATAAGATGAACACAATAAAAGAAGATTTAGAGAATATTAGTATAGAAAATAATGAAGAGATTGATGATGTAATCATTAGTGAAATTATCTGTTATGGAGAAATAATGAATTATGATGCCAGCAACTAATGAACAGCAATTTTTACTAACAGAATATGCAAATATAAATTATTCACGTGACTCAATCAAAGAAGCTATTAGTGAAAATAAACCAATAACACTTACAGGGGTAATACAACGAGCTGGTGTACTTAATCAAAACAAACGTATATATCCAAGACATATATTAGAGCGTGAAGTCGATAATTATATGAAAATTGTCGGCGAAGATCGTGCTGTAGGAGAGCTCGATCACCCAAATGAAAGTGTTGTAGAATTAAAGAATGCATCACATATTATGCGAAAATTGTGGTGGGAAGGTGATGACCTATACGGTCAAGTTGAAGTATTAACAACGCCATGCGGAAAGATTTTGCAATCATTACTAGAGAGTGGTGTTCGTATAGGAATTTCTTCAAGAGGTGTTGGATCGCTAAAGAAGCAAAACGAAAATAGTGTTGTAGAAGACGATTATGTGCTCATATGCTTTGATATAGTTTGCGAACCCTCAACCCCCGGTGCGTTTCTCGTGCGTGAAAATAAAATAGTCTCAGTAAGTGACACATTGAATAACTTTACTAAAGCAGATCAACTGAATAGAATATTGAATAATATATCATATAATATTAGTAAAGCAAAAAATTAAATAATGAAATAATGATAGTTATAAAGCTTATAAAAAATAATTCAACAAAGCGCATTAATGAGGTGATAAATAGTGACAAGTAGAACAGGATCTATGGCGCAAGTTGCGTCCATCGGAGCGGGTTATGCACCAGCATATCAATTAGGTGGTGATCCTTACTTCAAAACTTTAACAGTTGCTGCGTCTGGAACTGCTCCCACTAAAGTAACATTTCCATATGTAACAAAGTTTTTTCAAATAACTAATTACACTAGTGGCTCACATGTATTTATCGGTGTCACAGAGCGTGGTGTAACTAACGGTCTTGATTCAGGCGGTAAAAGTGGAGAGTTCTTTACATTATCTGGTGCTAATGGTGTAGCAGGGAATGGAAATATGCTCCCAACAACATTTGGCCCAATGGAAATTCGTACAAAGAGGCTATTCATTGTGTCTGGTGACGCCGTTGCGCCAAGCATCAATGTATTTGCAGGATTAACAACAATACCACAGAAAAATATGGTTTTCCATACATCAAGTGATGGTTGGGATGGGGTTGGTTAATATTATGAAACTAAAACGCTCACAGCTTAAAGAACTTATAAAAGAATGTCTAAATGAAATGTTTGCTGAGGAATTTGTAGCGACTGTAATACAAACAAAATTAGATGAGTTTGTACAAATACAATTACGCGAAAGTATATCACAGGCAACACAACAAGTTCAAACGCTAGTAACGCCAGCACAACCACAACAGCAATATTTTGCACCGTCACAGACAAACTTAAATAGACAACAAATGCTTAGAGAGGTTGCACCAGACATCCATAACACGGCTACATCACCACAGCAACGTTCACAATTACCAATAGTACAACCTAATGATCTTGATAATCGCATGAGCCAATTTAAGCAAACATTAAATAATATTAACAACCATGGTGAAGCACGATTACAAAATAATCAACAACAAGCCCATCAACAAATTGCCGAAAGTGTCGATTCAAGCTCAAATATGATGCAATCAATTTTCGCTGACACGGCGGCTACAACATTACGTAAGCAAGATGGTGCTGATAGACCTGGTCTCGGGCCTGGCACCGATCCAACCGATCCTGGTATTGACATAAGTCGAGCTGTTAATCCTAACTGGAAAATAATGGCGGGTTTAGCGTAAAATAAATTATTGTTTTAATTGATTATAAATAATATATAATTCATGGCAACTATTAAACCAGATATAACAGGTAATCCTCGTGTTGGTCCTGGATCTGCATTATTTCCTGAGTCACCTATTCTTGACTACGTTTCGTACGTACCAAATGATAATGGCTTCCCTCGCTCACCGTTAATTGAAAAGTTTGTTCCTGGTGAAAATGGTGAATTCGATGAATATATTGCTGGTAAGCCAACACCAGATTCACCAGCAGATTTTGCAGAAAATCATGCTAATCGTGCACAAGAACACCGCGATGGGTCAGAACCAACAGATTCGACGGCATTGCAAGATGCTAACTCTTAATAGTGTATTTAAAACACTACTACTAGAAGGTCGTTTAGAACAAGCGCTTGA
>CEPZ01007142.1_pt1 | contig 13281 bp, 15 predicted proteins | sample 530461 | NCBI WGS metagenome assembly CEPZ01 (sample SAMEA2620106, study PRJEB7988) | marine metagenome | isolation source: saline water (ENVO:00002010), including | reverse complement strand
AGCAGTAGTCTCCCGCAGGATCAACGGGAATTCTTTATCGCTAGCTTAAAATTAAATTTTAATTGGAATATTTGGGATACTCACTATCAAGTATCACTTCGCCTACTTTATACCAGTTAAGTAACTGGCACACATTTGCGCTCATCAGAATGAGCATGTGTCTCAGGCGATGCCTTCACAGAAGTGTCAACTCTAGTTGACTGTTCTTGGTTAGAATCATGTAGTTTATAAGTCTTATTATTTTTTAATGAAATTACATGTCCGCAGCATATCGATTTTCACGCCATCAAAATTCAAGTTATGCTCGTGATGGAATTGTTTTTGTAATTCCGAAAAGTGACAAACTACTTGCAAGTATAACCGCGAAAACCAAACCAATTATTATTTGAGGATTTGGAAATAATTCAGCAAACTTCAAAGTTAGAACTGCACAAGTGATTCCTCTCGGAGATGCAAGCAAATAAAAGTTATTATACTTGACAAAATCTTTATTTGAATATTTAAGTGATAAATATCTTGCAGCATAAATTAAGCCAAGTAATATTGCGGCCATAAATAATACTCCTTTGATAATTGAGAAATCAATAATTGCACCCAGAATTACAAAAACAAAAGTTACTAAAATTAGTTCAAGTTCTCCTCCAAAAGATTTTACAATATTTGGTATCTTATACGTTGAATTTCCAAATACTACTCCTACCGCAAGAGCAGTTGCAATTCCTGATGCACCCAGCATTTCAGTTATTGCATAAGCTCCAAATAAAGAACCAATCATAATTAAGTGTGGCAGCTCTTCCAAAGTCAAATGTCTTATTACCCCTAAAATTAATGCTCCGAAAAATACTCCCAATCCAACACCCACAAAAATATTGTACAGAATTGTTTGTATACCTTCACCAATAATTGAACCCGTAACTTTTGCTACATCACTACTTATGAGGTTAACCAATACAATCACAAGAACTGCAGAGATTACAGTATTAAGTATTGATTCCAATTCTAAATATTCTGAAACTTTTGGTTTTAATTTTATATTACTAAGAACGGGACCCAAAATAGTAAGATCGGTTGAAGCTAAAAAACTTCCAAACAGAATTGCCAAAGTCCAATTAATTCCAAGTATAAATTTGAAAGGAAGTGCAACAAAAAGTATTGTCGAAACGACGCTCATTAAACCGAAAAGGGACGGACCTGCAAAATTTCTAAAAAGAGAGCCTATTTTGATTTGAGAACCCGTATCAAATAATACAAGAACTAACGCCAAAGTAATGAACGCAGCAACTGCACCTTGACTTTCAGGGGCGCCCGGCGAAAAGAGAGGGACTCCGTTAACTTTGAAATTTCCTAGAATTATTCCAAGGAATATTAATATAAGATTAAGAGGGTAGCCTTTAACTTTGGATAAATGTTTGAGTAATGCTCCTGCAATTAGAATAAATCCAATCAAGGCAACAATTAAGGAGGTCTCAGCCATAACTAACTGTATACTTGATTAAATAAAAGCTTAACGCGAATTACATGAAGAACAATTCTCTTAGTACCATAATCGCCAAGGCAATGTAAATAATCCAATCCAATAAAAGTTTCTTCAAATCTGATCGGTTTCTGAAATTCTTAGCATACTTCTTAATAACTTCAGGATAATGCATCATTGTGTGTGCATACAAAAACATTCCTGCAATCATTCCTCCAAAAAACTGTACATATGTAAGTTCTTGGAGTAAATAATATGATAGAACAAAAAATACAGCCAAATAAAATAATCTGAATGCTGTAAAGTTTTTAGAATACTTCATCCAATAGTCAATCCATTTCTTTGGATTCAAATTGAAAAGAACTACCTTAACTAAAACAGCTACTGCAATAATAGCTACAAACCATTCAACAACACTAAGCGCCATATTGATATTAAGTTTAAATTATATTAAAATGTTTCTAAATGCATCCACAATTCATTATTATTTCGTAAAGAACCCATCCTGCTAATACAAGCCATATCATCCAATCAAATGCAATTTTTAACATTGAATTTTTTCCTTTAAATTGTTGAATGTATACTCCCATTACTTTTGGATAATGCATCAGAGTGTGAGAAGTTAACATAGCTCCTGCAATAACTCCTGCGAAGAACTTGACAACACCGATGCTAGGGATTAAACTATATGCTATACTACCGAAAATCAGAAGGGTCAAATACTTGTAAAATTTTGAGAAACCACTTAATCTGTTTGAGTTGAACAAAGTTTTTGACCATTTTATATATGATTTCTTATCTTGAGTAAGTAATATCAATTTGATGAATGTCCATGTTGCAAAAAATGCTACAACTGCTTCAACAACTGTTAGAGATAATTTTGCTGCTGCTAAAATCCATACTACTGCGGTAAAATAAAACCAATTCATTGGGTTCATAAATTATAAAAATTAATCCTAGTATTTAAGTTTAATCCAGCCAATCTTTGTCCTTGATTACTTTTGGTAAATAGGTTTCACCCATAAATTCAATTGTCTTAGAAACCAATGCATCGGATTCAATCTTATAACCAAAATCTATGGCTTTCTGAATCTCATCTTGCCATTCTTTCTTCTTGAACCACTCGTAGTTCTTAATTTCCTTCAAACGCTTCAAGTCTTGGTCGGTTAATTTGATAAAATTAGATTTAGGAATGTTAAACTGCTTAACATCATCATGTTTCAATCCAATATATTTTGCTTCAGGACATCCTGACTTTTCTGAAAAGAACGCCAAGTTAATAGAACCCTGTTTGTAAACAGAATAAATATAATATCCGTATGGATCAAAGTCACAGAAAACATACACTGGAAGTTTCAGTTCTTTGTTCAGACGCGAAACCAATCGTCTTGCAGATCTTTCTCCTTGTCCTTTTCCAGTTAAAAGAATACATTTATGTTTGTCCCAAAATTTCATTTGATTTAGAACATTCCAAACTGCAAATTTTTCTACAACTAAAACAAACTTTGCTTCAGATTTTTTGAATTCCATAACGCTTGGTTCAACATTTGCAGGAATCGCTGCTCCTGCGGTTCCCATCTTTCGACAATTGATTTCATCGCCAGTCCTCAAATCTTTGTAAGTTATTAATCCTGAAAATACTCCTTTTGGAGTTGGTTCAAGTCCCAGTTCTTCACGCAAAGCATCAATAGAAACTTCAACATCTTCAATAATTGGATCGCTTTCACTTTGATCTTCGAATGTATTTTCCTTCAAACCTTCAATAGTTCGTTTCAAGATGTAATAAAGTTGTCTTGTAGAAATACTTGGCTTGTCTTGTTCAAGCAATTCTTTAATTTGTGAAGCAATTAGTGTTGTCTGCATAAATTTTCTTGCCTGTCCTACATTGAAGAAATTCCTAGTTTGTTTCTTATCTCCGAGTCGGATTAATTTATCTTTATCATCAAAATATGCATTGCTCAAAGTTCGAATAGGCATTGTAATTTCAGGATCTTTATTTTTCTGAATCTCCTTTTCTAGTTGCTCACCTAATTTTCTAAGCTTCTCAATAATCTCTTTTCTGATTTTGCTTTTACTCATCTTCATCTCCTTCATCAACTTCATCTAAACTTTTTCCACTATCATACATTGTCTCTGCAGTTTTCAGTAATGATTTTTGAATCTTTGCAACACTCTTTTCCAATATTTCTTTTTTAGCTTTATAAGAATTTTCTGTAATCAACTTTGCAACAGCCCCCGCAACTTCGCCAGAATAACCAATAAACTTTTGTCGCTTTTCCTCTTCAACTCCGGCCTTTCGTTTCTTTCGAACATACAATTGAAGAGCTCGTCCTGCTTCTTGAATTGCAAGTTTAATTTCTTTAGAAATAGCAGGATAATTAGAAACTGCTGCCTTGCTTTCAGAAGTAAATGGCACCCATGTGGATGCAATATGAATAACTATAACTGCCGGACCTGTTGGCATAGATCCACTTGAGTTGTGTAAACCGTAACTCTTCCAAGTAATTCCCTTTACACCTTTAGTCAATGCGCAAGAACCTTCTTCATAAAGTAATGGAACTTTATTTGAAAAACGATTAAGTCGAACAGAACCCTCTTCCTCAAGTTCACCACCGTATCCAATCGCAACTTCAACTTGGAATGGAAAACCTCTGTAAACTGTTGGATTTCTAGAAACTGATTTTACGAACTCTAATTCATATTCGCTCTCAAGACTCTTTGTAAGTGCATCAGAAGTAATTGGACTTAAACAATCTGTGCTTGGATTCATAATCTTCGTGGTTTTGATTGCCTCATGTATTTCATGCAATTGATCATCACTCAATAGTTTTGGCATGGTTTGAACATCAACCTTGGCTGTTCCTAAAATTGTCTTGGCTGTTCCACTACCTACTTTGTCAAAATCATTAGTCAAAAAACTCTTTACAGTTCTAGCAGAAGTATCTTTAGACATTCTCTTAAACAAACCAAATTCAACTCCGCTTGGATGCGGCTTCAATTCTTTAGCCTTTCTAGGAAGCTTTTCAACAACTCTTGGAAATTTATGCTTCTTTCCTTCAGGATCAGTATAAATAATGTTGGCATGTGGATTTACCACTGCAGTTTGTTTGATAAATTCATAAGGACTCTGTCTTGTACTTACATACTTTCCTTCCATATCAACTTCAACACGAGTGCCATGTTCCCTTTTCCAAGTCTTAACTTCTGAAGCAATCACATCAGGTTCATTTGTCTTAACATTGATATGCATTGTATATTCTCGAGCTTGCTTATCTTTCAAAGTTCTGGAAGTAATCTTGGCTGGCTTTCCAGTAGTTAACTGACCATACAAAATTACAGCAGAAATTCCAATACCTTGCTGTCCTCGACCCTGTTTTCCTCCAATTGAACGGAACTTTGAACCGAATAATAATGAACCAAAGGCTTTCTCAAGAACTTTTTCATTCAAACCCGGACCATTGTCCTCAACAATCATACGATATTTACCTTTTTTCAGCTCTTGAATTTTAACTTCAATATCAGGTAGTATGTTTGCACCCTCGCAAGCATCTAAAGAATTGTCTACAGCTTCCTTAACTGAGGTTAAAAGCGCTTTTGATGGATTATTGAATCCCAAAAGATGCCTATTCTTCTCAAAAAATTCAGCAACTGATACTTGTTTATGGTTCTCTTCAGCCATTAATCAAGCAAACAGCCCACACCCTTAAAAAGATTTCCCTTTTTCATCGACAATTTGTCAAAAAATAGATAAGATTGTGCCAAAATTTAATTATTTTGAAAACAATTATCTTATTTGATCTTCAATCCATCTAAATACGCTTGCGTGATGGCTACCTTCCAAAAGCATCTCAATCGCCCTTTGAGCCAGAGAAACATCTACGGCTTTTCCGATTATTCCCACAGTTTTACCGTAAATTGTGATTGCAGTCTCAGTAAGTTGCTCTACAGTTCTTCGTGCAGCGCCTTTTCGTCCAATTACTCGTGATTTCAAAGTAGTTAACCGAACGCGAGACTTTGTATAAGTACTCATATCCAATATTTCAAGAACATATTCTTCATTAAACAGTAAATGTGCAATTTCGGGATTGAATCCCCGTCCAATTGCTTCAATAATTGATTTAACAGTTAGTAAATTATTTGCTTCAGCAGCTTTTATTGTAATGATTCCTGAAGAAGAAATATTAATCTTACAATATCCGCGAGTTTCTATGTTTTTTCTTGCGCGACCTTTGACACCGACCAAAGCAGCAATACGATCTTTTGGTATATTAACAACTTCACTATGCATATTAGAACTCATCCTGTTCAAGTAAGTCTTTAAGATGGCCATTCTTTCTTAGCCATTTAACTTGAATTGGTTTGTAATTGAATATAACATCTCCTTTCTTGTCGCCTTCGTATTGCCAAGGTTTGACAATTACTATATTTCCGGGTCTAACCCAAAGACGTCTCTTTAATGCTCCCGGAACTCTACAAATTCTCTCGTTTCCATCTGAGCAGCGGATTCTTGATTTACCCATTCCTAATCGAACATCAACAAGACCAAAAACTTCTTCACCTTTTGGAAGTCTAACTTTTCCTACTTCGTCTGATTTATCATAAGCGTGTCTTGAACGTTTTTTATGTTTCTTTTTCGCTTCTACCATCTTTATTTCCTCACCTTGTGCTTTAAAAGAATTGTTATACGTCTTTTCGGTCTATCTTTTTCATGATCCCATGAATAATTTCGAAAGCTTTCTTTTGATATAACGTCCATATGTTTTTTGATTCGTCTGACTGCTTGTTTTGCTAATCTTTGATTAACAAGATAAATATCAACACCTTTTAACATAGGTTCAATTTTGGAAACTTTTGGTGCAGCCTCTCGAACATATTTCAAAGCTTCATCAACAAATGCTTCATGATTTTTAGAAGCCCTTAATTGAATTTTCGCAGTATAATCTATTCCTTGTTCTCGAGAACAAGCAGGGCAACAATACTTCTTAACTTCAAAATTTCCAGAAACAATTCGTTCAATAGTTTCATCATTAACTTTTGAGCGAACCAATATTTCTCCGGCTTTTCCTTCTTGTAACAATTTCAAACTGATAAGATCTTCTCCGTCCGGAAGTCTTATTGAATTTTTAATTCTTTCAATCAAATAATTTTCGACATTCTTATTTGGACGAGTCCAAAAACCTTTGTTGAAGATCATATTACATTTAACACATTGTAAAACATTCTTCTGTTTTGGGATATTAAATTTGGATTCTTTAGAATAGCATAAGCTACATAAACTGTCAACCAGTTTTTCAGTTTCCTTACCGCATTTAGGACAGAATCTGCTCTTTAAACTCATAAATAAAACCCACTTAAGCGATTTAAAAGTGCTTCGAATACTAAAGCTTTAATTTCTCCAAACGTTTAACTCTATCAATAGTTGAAGGATGTGTTGAAAATAAATGCATCATACTTTTCCCACTAAATGGATGTACAATAAACATATGTGCGCTAGCTTCTCCGCCAAGACGCATCGGGAAATGTTTAGCTCCTTTTTCAAGTTTCTTCAAAGCAGATGCTAGTCCCTTCCAATCTCCGGCAATTCTTGCTCCAGTCTCGTCTGCTAAAAACTCTCTTGATCGCGATATTGCCATTTGAATTATTCCCGCCATAATTGGAGTAAGTATTGCCAAAACTAACAAACCAATAATATTATTATTTCGATTTCTTCCTCCACCAAATATTGCTGCCCACTGAGCCATATTTGCCAAAAAGGAAATTGTTGTTGCAATTGTTGCAGCAAGACTTCCTACTAAAATATCTCTATTCTTAATATGACTTAATTCATGAGCCAAAACGCCCTTTAATTCTTTATCATTTAATAAATTCAGAATTCCGACAGTAACTCCAATTGCTGCATGTTCATGATTTCTTCCGGTAGCAAAAGCATTAGGGTTGTGTGAAGGAATTAAATATAATTTAGGTTTTGGTAGATTTGCTTTCTTAGACAAAGCGTTAACCATTCTGTGAATGTGTGCATATTCTTTAACATCAAGTTCTCGTGCGCGATAAATTCGCAAAACTAATTTATCAGAATACCAGTAAGCTCCAAAATTCATAACTATTGCAAAAACAAGCGCAATAATCAAACCTTGTTGTCCGCCCAAAATTCCTCCGACTAAAAGAAGAAGTCCTCCGAGCAATCCTAGCAAAACCGCAGTTCTTAGTTGATTAAACATATACCTATAACAAAGCTTAAAATTAAAAAACTTCTCAAATAACCATGATGCTTAGATCGCACCTTAGTTTCGGGCTTTTAGCCTATATTCTCCTAGCAACAACTAATATTGCACTTCCCGTTCTTGGAACACTTAAAAATCCAGGAATGTTTGCAACAATATTTTATCTACTTGGATTGATCACTCCAGATATTGACTCTCCGAATTCATTTATTTCAAGACGTGCACACGTTCCTCACGTTGTCACAAATATGTTTACAAGACATCGAGGATTTGTTCATTCAATATTTAGTGGTGCACTTATCACACTAATTATGGGTTTTTTGCTTAGTACAGGAAACTATGATCTCGCAATAGCAGGTTGGTTTTTCATTGGATACTGTGTTCATCTCTTAACTGATGCAATGACGCCTCATGGCGTAAGATTGTTCGCACCTCTTAGCGGATACACGCTACGTGGACCAATAAGAAGCGGCTCAACACACGAAAAAATAATTTCATTGATTGTATACTCTGCAGCATTGTTAATTATCGCCAGGAACTTCACAAATCTTTTATAGTTATTCTCCATAACCAATTAATGAAAGAGGATTCTTCGAAAAAGGATGAAGATAAAAAAACTAAAGTTCGAAGAAAACCTAAATTTATTTTGATTGGAGTTATATTAGTATATACCTTTGCTGCACTTACTCTTTCAATAACGCCAACCGATCTGATGGAGTACACAGAAAATCAGGTTTCATTTATATTAGCGGAAAGTGGTGGTACTACTCAAGCAAATTCAATTGAAAAAATTAGCGGAATGTATTCTGTAAATCTTGATATTATTTTAAATGGTCAAACTCAAAATATAGACGCATTCATAACTCCTGACGGAAACTTGATGATTATTGGTGATTCATTTAAAATTGATAAATCTCTCCAAACAGGAGCAGAGTATGAAGTACCTCGAGAAGAAATTCCATTAGGTAATCGAGAATTGAGTATGGGAAATCCTAACGCACCAGTAACTTTTGTAGAATTCTCAGACGTAGAATGTTCTTTCTGTGCAAGATTTTATAGTGATGGTTTAGTGGGAGTTAGGAATTTGGTAGATCAAGGAAAAGTTTATTTCGTTTACAAACATTTCCCTCTAAGTTTTCATCCTAAAGCAATTCCGGGGGCGCTTGCAATTGAATGTGCAGCAGATCAAGGAAAATGGGTTGAAATGCATGATTTGATTTTTGAGAATCAAGAGTCTATAGGCACTTCACAATACAAATCTTGGGCAATTCAACTAGGTTTAGATTCCACTGAATTTAATGATTGTTTTGATAATGAAAAACACATAAGCAAGATTAATGCAGATTTTGAACTTGGAAAAGCTATTGGCGTTTCAGGAACTCCAAAATCATTTGCAAACGGTATTGTAATCTCTGGAGCACAACCATTTTTAAGTTTTGAAAATATAATCCTATCAGAGATTGAAGCAGCAAATGCGTAGTCACATTGAAAATATTGTTAGCATTCTAAAGCAAAGGAAATATCTAGCAATATCTACAATTACTTTTGCAGGATTTATTGCAATAATTAAATACTTTAATGATCTCGAGCAGCAACTAGGAAACTTAGGCGATTTTGCATATGTTCAATTAGGAACTGATTTAGTAATTGCTGCATTGTTTGCAGTTTTCATCGGATTATTCGTATTTCGATATGATACTTCCAGACAGATAAACGAGAAGAAAGGTTTGATTAGTGGTTCGCTCGGAGTTCTTTTCTTCGGATGTGCAGCATGTAACATAACTCTTGCTGGATATTTAGGTTTAGCAGGATTTCTATCAGTATTTCCGCTATATGGTTATGAACTCAAAGTTTTGGCGCTCGGAATTCTACTATTTTCAATAGCAAAACTTTCAAAATTAACTTGCTCTGTTGAGTTGTAAAAGCTCACCAAAATTCTCAACAAGATTTTTCTTAAATTTATCCAAATATTTGCTTGGAAGGGAGGCTCCTGACGCCGGATCATGACCGCCCGCACCTGAATTCTCGAAACCTTCAATTGATTTCTTCAAAAGTTTATTCATTGGAACTTTGTATTTTTGACTTCGAGCTGAAACTTTTAATTTGTCACCAAAAACGCTAATTGTTATGAATGCTTTTTTGGTTTCAGCAACTGAGCGTTTGTTTGAAACTACACCACCAACAGAATAACTAGGATCTTTGATAACTTGTATATTCAACAAACCATCATGAAAACTTTCAATTGGTTCAGCCATCCGTTTAGCAATCTCTGCGTTAATTTCATTATTAAGTTCAGCAAGCGGTGATTTTAATATTTCACGAGGAATTGAATTAACCAAAAGTGCAATTGCTTCTTCAGTTCTAATTGGATTAACACTTGTAGCTGAATTAATTATTTGTGCAATTTTTCCAGGAACCGTATCATACCAATCTCCTTTCATTTCAAAATTATGATGTTCAAAAATATCTCTCAAAAATCCTTCCCACGTATTTTGACCCATGTCAGATATTATTCCAACTGCTGTAATCCAACTAACATCTTCCAAGTCAACAAAATTTGACATATAATCATAAACGAGTTTTGCTGTACAATATTGATTTGATTCCTCAAAACCAATATTCTGCGGTTTTAGAATTGTAACATCCTCAAATGGATTATTCGTATCATGATGATCAATAACCATTACTTTCTTGTTTACTAGCTTTGCCATCATTTCATGATAAGTTTCAGCCGCAATATCAAGAAATATTACGTGTGTTGGATTCCAGGACAAAATCTGCTCAGCAACATGTGATCTATTTTCGCGATGAAACGGAACCCAATGTACATTGTTAATCTTTAATCTTTGGAAGGATTTAAGCATAAGAACTGTTGCCGGAATTCCATCTCCATCTTGATCAAAGCACAAGACAATTCTATCATTCGATTTTATATTTTCAATAAAACCAACATACTTGTCGAATTTATTCATGATTTCCCTTAAACTCACGCAATTAAAAACATTGCCCAGACTCGAGAAATTCTTAAAACCCTTCATAACTGAACAAAGCATGAGTAGTTTTAACTTTCTTGGATCAGAAGAAACAATTTTCTCTAATTCTGACGCTCTCGATCCAGACTTTATTCCAAAACTGTTGCCTCATCGGGAAAATGAGCAGCAGTTCGTAGCAACTGCGATAAAGCCATTATTTCATGGGCGCACAGGAATATCTCTTATTGTTTGCGGACCTTCTGGTGTGGGAAAAACCGTTTCAGTTAATAGAGTTGTAATGGATTTAGAAGAGCATGAAGAAGCAGACAATATAGCAAAAATAAATGTTAATTGTTGGAAAGCAAACACAACTTACAAAGTTTTGCAAGAAATTTCATTGCAGCTCGGACTAAGATTTATTCAGAATCTCAAAACAAACGAATTAATCAACAAAGTCATGGATCGATTAAAGCAATATGACGGTGTTGTAATTGTTCTTGATGAAGTAGATAAAGCGGACGACACAGATTTCTTATATCATTTATTAGAAAATATAAAGAAAAGAACAATCATTCTGCTTACAAATGAACCAAACATAAATGCACAATTAGATTATAGAATTGTAAGTCGCCTAACGCCTGAAACATTAGAATTCAAAGAATATACTGCTTCAGAAACTTTCGATATTCTTAAAGAACGAATAAAATATGCCTTTTATCAAGACACTTGGGATTCGGAAGCATTCAAAAAACTTACAAATGTGGCAGCAAGTTATAAGGATATTCGTGTCGGAATAAGTTTGCTGAAAATTTCAGGAGAACTTGCAGAACAAGATTCTTCCAAGAAAGTAAATCTCAATCATGTCGAAAAGGCAATTCAGAGAATTGGTAATTTGAAACCTGCAGCAGCAAACAAAACTTTCAAAGATGAAGAAAAATTGGTTCTGTCAATCTGTGAGGAATATTCAGGAAAAACCACAGGAGAACTTTACAAACAATATTCTATTTCAGGCGGAGAAAAATCCGAAAAAACATTCAAACGAACTCTTAATTCTCTAGAAAAGAAAAGATTGATTAAATTGAAACCAACCGGTGAAGGTTTCCAAGGTCGATCTTCCATTATTGAATATCTAGGTCCTGAAAGAAAACTCACCGAATTTTAAAAATACGCCCTCGCGAAGCAAGGGCGCGGGCGCAGGTGTTAAACGGAGGAGTATATCTTCTGTGCAAGAATGAGTTTCTGATTTCTTGCAATTACAGGTAAATAGTCTTCAGTGTATCCACCTCTGCCAAATATCTGTCTCAAGTAGGTTTTGATTTCCATACAAATAGAATAATTTCTGGCTTTATAATCGACGCAATAACTTGTCCAATGTCCAGTAATCTCGCTAAGCCACCTCGAAAGTTTTATAAAACAAACAATTAACCTAAAACCAGAATGAAACGTTCGTCCCGTAAATGGAAAAAGAAGAACAAGTCCGGATACCGAGGTAGATGGAAGTGGTACAGAAAGAAGCTTAAGAAAAAGAAGCGGTTAAGACGAATGAGAAGAGAATAATTCTATTCTATTACTGATTTATATAGCGAATCATCAAACATTGGAAATATTGATAAGTCTTGTAATTTGGGAACTACTAATCTCAATTTTTCTAAGAACTCTTTAGTCTTACCTTCAGACTTGTATCTATAAATTACTGCATTAGAAAAACGACCTAAGAATTCAAAACTGTCAGTAATGTGTTCGTCCTCAGATAATAATTTTAAAAATTTATCAAGTTCGTAGTCTGTTTTAATATTTGTTGTAAATTTTATGAAATAAGAACGGTAACCGAAGGGTTTCGGATTAATGAACGGTCTAAATCCAGTAATTATCTTTGATTCTTGCATCTTCTTTATTCTTGAAGCAATCGTTCGATAATTCACTTTTAGTTTGGAAGCAATATTTGTAATCTTTACATTGTATGTTTTCTTTAGTTCTCGTAATATTTTGAAATCGAGAGGATCTAACTTACTCGAAGCAGTTAGTGCAGTGTGTTCTAGTGTTATTTTGTTCTTTGTTAGATAAGTGTGTGAAAGCATTTGGTGCTTTACAATCTCTCGCATATCAAAATCAAAAATCTTCTCTCCTTTGAAGAGTTGAGTTATATTTGAATATAAGTTTTCTATATCTTTCTTAGTTATCATTATAATGAAATCCCAATCATATCCTGTGGCAATAATCCAATTAACTGCAGAATTTTTCTTGGCTTTCTTATAGAAATCAAAAACTTTTGTAGGATCTTCAAGCTTAACAAAAAGCAAAAAACTGCGCAAACCCAATTTGAATTGATTAGTAATTATTTGGGGTGTAATGCTTGGCCAAGGTTTTCGCGTCTTTAGTGTATTAAGACGATAGTCTACAAATTGCTGTGACCTTCCAACAGCCTTTCCAAGTCGAGGACTGCTCAGTCTAGCATTCTTTTCAAGCTCTTTCAATATTTTTATATCAAACTTGTCCATTTTGTATATATTGTAAAATTAAGTTATAAATATTACTATTTAACAAGAAATTGGGTCAAATATCTTTTAAACACGGTACAAAAGATACAATTATGGCAAGTAGAAGTACTAGAAAA
>CEPZ01055062.1_pt1 | contig 13282 bp, 26 predicted proteins | sample 530461 | NCBI WGS metagenome assembly CEPZ01 (sample SAMEA2620106, study PRJEB7988) | marine metagenome | isolation source: saline water (ENVO:00002010), including | reverse complement strand
AAATCCCCCTAGCTCCCTCACCCCACTACACCCCTGCACCCCGTACCCACATAGGTGGGGTATGTAAGATTTTGTTTAATTGATGTATAATTTAAATGTTGAACAAACGAGGCACTGTGATGATTACAAAAGAGCGGGCTGAACAGATTAAGCGTTTGTTGTGGATCGGCGTTAGGGGGATTGACGTAGCAAGGATGACTGGCGTCACTACTAACTATGTCACAAGGGTTAGGCAGGGCAAATCTTTGTGGCAGGTTGAATGGCCGAATGGGTGGATTGGTCACTTACCTCGAGAACGAGATAGGTGGATTAGAGAGAACGGGTTTGTGACCTTGGAAGAGGTTAGGACTGTATTAGAGGAGATGAAAGATGGGTCGTAAGTTGTACACACTCACTGAGGAACAGCTCAAAGACATTAAAATGTGGATTTGGAAGGGGGTTCGGTATGCCAGAATATCGGCTCAGTTCCACATTACAAAGGGGTATATATCTCAGATCACTACCGGCAACGCATGGGAGGAAATCCCCTGGCCAGATGGCTCCTTCGGAAGATTGCCCCAAGCCCAGGCGATGAAGATTGAACAGGAGAGGCAGAAACACAAGGGAATTGCCGATCGTATCGAGGCGGAGTTGCCCAGTGTGGAGGGAACAATGAGTGTGGAGGATAGAGAGAAGTTTAGGGCTGAGTTTGCTGCTGCTGAGGCGGAGCGGCTTAGGCAGAGTGACGAAGAACTGAAGGCCATTCTTCAACCTAAGAAGGGTAAAGCCAGGGGTAAAAAAGGGGGTTGAATCTTGGGAAATTTGGGCGCATAATGAGGGTGAACAAATGTGTTCATTATCACTAAACCAAGGACAAGTCAGATGATGATGAAGGAGATAGAATATGTCTGATGAATTCACCGAAGCTCAAGTCCACGACGCTAAGCGGGGGAATACCTATCTGGAGACGATTAGTTTCGCGAGCGGTGATGTCGGCGTAGAAATGGGATTGTCCCCAGAAGATGTACAGCACTTTGCTGATGCCTTCGAAGACTTCAAGAAGGAGTATGTCGCAGCTATGAAGCTGGAGCCGGCTCATGAAGAGCCTCAACAAGTTGTGTTGACGCTCACACTATCCATGATGAAAGATCTCTTGTTTCATCTCAAAAAGCACCAGACACTCGCCCACGTAGTACCGATGCTGGAGCTGGCGGTAATGACCTTGTCTGATGAGGTGTCGGCAGTACCGTTGAAGAGTATTCACTGATCGTCAGCAGTTTCCCTTGTGTAAGAGCAAGGGAGATTGGTGCCGATCCTGGCACTATATGGGAGAAGAAGATGGAAACCAAGATCATTTCTTTCGGGCTAGAGCGTGAGACCAAGGGTGCCGTTCGCTATTATGAGCTGGACTCAGCCGGTAATGCGATCTCGATCAAGGATGGCGCGGACATCGGAACGCTCTACATCAGGAAGTCGGCCCTGAACGGGACTATACCTATGCTCCTCGAAGTCACCATCCAGGAGGTTTGAGCCATGCGGAAGGTCTATCGCCTGTCATTCGATTTTTGGGAGTTGGATGATCTCATCGACTTTTGGAAATCCTTCCAAGCCACGAACCGCGGCCCGTCTACGTCGGCCAATAACCTGAGTACCTGGAACACCTGTGGTCCGTGCTACAAAGACACGCTACACGACCAAGGCAAGAGCGTTCAGGAGTTCTTGATCCGAGAGGCCAGCATTGATAACGGTCGGCCCCTGGAGTTGAACTGATGACCAGAACCCCTGAGATGCAAGCTGTCATGGACGGGATGTTTCCTGAGCAGGCGGCGAACCGTGCGGCGGGCAATTGCGCCACTTGTGCCCGTCCCATCGATGCCTCGCTGTTCGAAGGCCGGCCACAAATCTACCGAGATGAGTATCTCATCGCCGGGATGTGTCCGGCCTGCCAGGACAGGGCATTCACCTCATCTGAGGAGGACAATCTCGAATAGGTTCATAGCAGCCTCGGGGTGGGGACGCCCCGAGTTTGGTATCAACCAAGGAGATGTACCATGACGAAGATCGTGATTCATTGTGACTGGGGAGGGTTCAAACTCTCCGATGAGAACGTCCGGAGGTATTCTACCATATCTGGGAAGTCCCTGTTCCAGGTGGAATACGAAGACTTTCCTATGTGGTTCACCAAACCTAAGGAGGAGCACCCCGAGTGGTTGGTGGACAAGGATCATCGGGAACTGACCTCCAAAGAGCAGCACGAATACTACTCGAGCTGGGATGCGATCAACTTCTTCCCGAACGACATCGCCCGGAACGATCCCGCCTTGGTGCAGGTCGTCGAGGAAATGCTGCACTCCGGCGAGGTGACGGACCTCCGAGTGGTGGAGATTCCCGACGACGTAAAGTGGCACATCCACAACTACGATGGCTTCGAGCACGTTGCCGAGAACCACAGGACTTGGCGATGAAGATCGTGGTGGAGTTCATCGGGATGTGCCTCTTCTTCCTGGCCCTGTACGCCCTCAGTATGATCGTATGGGCCTGGACACAGCCGATGCCACAGTGATGTGGATCGCCTTGACTATATTCCTGCTCGGAGTGGCGGTTGGGATCAACATCTCAATTGCTCTGTTCCATATTTTATAGGAGAAACCAAGATGGTTAGACTACCCGACGGTGTGTATGCAATGAGTGTGGATGGGTTCCTCGATCTTATCACAGACGACGGCCCTGATGAGCCGCTAAAAGAGTGGCTTGGGACTCCCCCGAGTTCGTGTGACATCTGCCGTGAGCCGATCACCGACAGCTTTATCGATGGTCGCACTGTGCATGGCCCCTGGGCTAATATGTGCCCAACCTGCTTCAGGCGTGAGGGTGTGGGACTGGGGACCGGCTACGGCCAGCATTACGGCATAACGCCTACGGGTGGCTTCATGAAGATAGGAGGCTAAGCATGACCCTTTATACAGACACCTATGAGGTAGTACAGTTTGGCGAGTGCGTTGCTGACATAGATGTGAGGTTTCAGTATAGTGTGTTTCCTGGTCGCCCGGCTCAGATCTATGGTCCGCCTGAGCGATGCTACCCTGAGGAGCCTCACGAGATTGAACTGGAGGAGATTGAACTCCCGTGGGACAAGGGATGGAAGGTGATTTCGACTAAACATCCCTTGTACGACACTCTTGAGGAGATGTTCAACAACGTTGAGGAGGCCATCCTCCTGGACAATTTCGTTGCTGAAATGTGGTAATCCAGGGTTGAACATGATCCCGCTGGGCTGTCCAAAATTCGGACAATTCAGCGGGATCACCGCAACCCCTGCTTTTCATTAGTCAGGATTAAGAAACAATTTGATTCTTGACGTTTGGTCATGTATGATTGGTAACAATGCGGTTCCGCAAACAACTATGAAGAAGGAGTTAGTGTAATGACTGAAGTTTCTGCAAAATTCGGTGATGGCGATCCGATCAAGGTCAACTACGAATTCGGAGATGACCTGGCCGGAGCCTCCAAGCTGTTCGGTGACGAAACTGTGTTTGCCAACTACAAGGCCAACGCCATCGTCGCCTTGCAGGGTTTCGTCCGTGGGATGCTGAAGGCCGAGAAGTCGGCCAAGGACATCACGGGGGCCGTTGCCGAGTGGAAACCGGGAGTCCGCAAGAAGGGCAAGACCCCGCAGGAGAAGCTGCGCGAACAGTTCCAGGCCATGTCGGCTGAGGAACGTGCGGCCTTCCTCCAGGACGCCAACACCAAGTAGGTTGGTGAGTTCGGCCCTGCATCCATCCCCCCAGACGCTGTAGGGCCAGCCCCGGGGTGGGGAGAGGGTTTCTTGGTTTACCTCTCCCCACTTTGGTCCTATGTTAAAGGTGTTTGTACCAAACAAGTCGGCTCACAACTTCAGTGATGCGCTGAGGTTTGGGGAACTTGTGTTTCTCACTTCTGGGACTGTAAACAAGTATGCGATAAATTCCCTGTATCGGGAATTATCAGAGGGACTGCAAAACAGTTCTGAGCAGGATCACTTGATGATCTCATCCCTTGCAATCCTAAACAGTATTTGTTCGGCAATATTCGCTAGGAAGCACGGCAAGGTTAATTATCTTTTATTCAGAGATGGGAAATACATTAGTAGGACAATCGACATAGACGCCTTAATCTAACATCCTTGAGGGAGGATTTGATGCTCAATAAGCCCATCCTAATAGCGGGAGCCCCCCGCTCAGGTACATCCATGTGCGCCCGTATACTGACCTCACAAGGGGTGTGGACCGGCGACTGCAGACAGCCAAACAAGTTCAATCCCTACGGCTACTACGAAAACATCACCCTTACAAATATGTTGGATCAACACTACAAGGGCCATTTCCCCCTTGCGTGGGAAGATATTCTCGAGGTATTGGAGTTCCAAGCCTGGCCCCCTCAAATGCCTTGGTTGTTCAAGCACTGGAAACTCCTCCCCACTTGGAAGATATGGGATGCTATGTTTCCAGAAGCAACCTGGGTTCTTCCATTCAGAAAGAAGGAGGACAACCTTAGGTCCATGACCAACATGAGGTATGCCAACCCTTACGCTGTTTTCAAGGAATGTCAGATGAGGCAGAATGAGATTGCTGACAACTGCACCCATAGGTTTGTGGATACTCAAAAGGTGGTGGAGGGGTGGGTTTCTGAGCAGCAGAATCTCATCTGCTTACCACAAATAGCGGAGCCTTCCATTCAGAAGGCAAGGGATAAGATAGATTTGGTTATATGGAACCGGAAAGGACTGGTTAAAAGTGACTGATAAGTTTTACGACAACACCCGCTGCTCTGCAATGAAGGGCTGCCCCAGGAAGTTCTACTTCCGCCATAGGCTGCATTGGACCCCTGATATATCGGGGCCAGCTCTTGTATTCGGCTCAGCCTGGCATAATGCGATGGATGTAGTTTGGACCTTGTTGGCAGCCAACCCTGGCCGCAAAACTGAGGAGATTGCCCAAGCCGGATTTGCTGCCTTCCTAAACAAGTGGGAGGAAGAGGGCATGACTCCCTACGGGGAGATGGGTCCAGACGAGATCGCCAAGTTAGGCGCTCGTCACCCCGGCACTGCAGCAGAGATGCTCTACAGTTATATCGACATCAGACGAGCTATGTTCCAGTCCAAAAGTTTTGAGCTGATTTCAGTAGAGCAGCCGTTTGCCGTCCCCCTAGATCCCAACCTTCCCAACTTGTTCTACGTCGGACGAATTGATAAGGTGTTTAAGTACCAGGGGGACATCTTAGTTGGAGAGCACAAGACAACTGCCATGTACTCCAAAGCTGCGGGCTTCCGCTCCAGTTGGATTGACTCCTTCAGTCCCAACAGCCAAATCGACGGATATATGTACGCCGCCAGAATGATGTATGGCGATAAAGTCCGGGCGATCTGGGTCGACGGGGCGTTAGTACACAAAACTGAGCACGATGTATTCAAGTTCATTCCCATCGAACGTAAGTGGGAACAGTTGGACGCTTGGCTTTGGGAAACTCGATACTGGATCGACCAGATCGAGGCGAATGATGCCATTCTGGAGCACCTTAATCCAGACTCTTCCACCCCCTACCTACCAGCATTTCCCAAGAATACGGGAGAGTGTGCTACTTACAGTGGCTGCACCTATATGGACCTCTGCAAGGCGTGGGCCAATCCCCTTGGGAAGCCTCTCCCAGGAGGGTTCAAGGAAGAAAAGTGGAGCCCATTTGAGGTTCTGGAGCTGGCCAAGATCGGATTGGAGGGACCGAAAGATGAGTAAAACAACCCAAGCAGAAATAGACCGAAGCAAAGGAAATGGAGCACAACTAACCATGACCCTAAACAAGACGAAGAAGTATCAAGTCGCACCGTGGGCTGAGTTTGAGGTAATTGCCCATACACTTATGTTGCACAACAACTGGTCTGAGGCCAGCCTATCCTCAGCCCTGGGATACTCCAGCAACGCCATCAGCGCGTGGCGAGGTCGTAAGAAAGTCCCCGTCACAGCTTTGTTGGCGCTTAACTATCTGGCCCTCACCATAGATCGGGATGAGCAAGAGAGTTTGACTGGCTCAGAGGCGGTGGAACTCCTGACCTTGTTAGCCACCCACTACCTACCAGCATACACGAGCGATCAGCAAGGCCTGATTATGAAGTTGGCCAAGATGACCAAGCGCGACGGATAGTGGGATCATCAGTTGACAACTGGTGTTTAATGTGCAAAAATGAGCAATGTTGTGGGGGATCTACACTGGTCCCCCACACCTAAGAGCGAGAGGAACAGAACAAGTGCCTAACGCAAAAGACCTAGACCTATCTGACGTACCAACTCGCATCCTCATGGTAGGGCCAACTGGCAGCGGCAAGACAGCCCAAATCCACACTCTTCCAGGCAGGAAGTTCGCCTATATATTCGACCCCAACTCGTTGCAAACCCTCCGAGGACTAGACCTCGACTATGAGGAGTTCATGCCTGAAATGGTAGAGATGGACGCCACCTTAAAGGGTTTCAACAAGGGGGCGAGGGACGACACTCCTGCAACCAAAAGGGAGCCTGTGCTTTACAACAAGTGGGTAGAGCACCTCAACGAGTTTGAGGAGTCCGGTCGAATACAAGAATACGACTGGCTCATATTTGACAGCCTAACCTTCCTGGTCAAGGCGTGTATGGATCGACAACTTTTCATCAATAACAGATATGGGAAGATTGAAGATCTGTCTGACTATCGTGTAGTTGGGAATAAGATCAGCACAGTCTTTCGGACTGTCACATCTATTCCTATCAATATGTTTGCTACGGGGCACCTACAAGTCTTTCAAGACGACAAGACCAAGAAGGTGGAAACCCTTTTGCAACTCCCAGGCAGTTCCCGAAACCAACTTCCTCTTATGTTCACAGACCTCTGGCTGGCTCAAGCTGCATCGGAGGGGGATGAACTCAAGTTTGAGATGCAGACCATCCCTGAGAAGCGAGGTCTTCAGACAATTCGCTCCTCCCTTAATGTGAAGGCCAAGGAGGATGTCACCATCAAGAATTTCGCACGCGCCGGCGAATACGGAATAGGCGCAATCCTGAAACGGCAATCTTAAAAAGGAGCAAAAGATGCCATTCATCAATGCAGAAATGGGCGACGACTACGAAGACAAGGCAGTAGCAGAGGGAGAGTATCCCCTTCGGATTACCAAGGCCGAGGAGAAGGACTCAAAGGCCGGCAATCCTGGCATCAACGTCATTATTGCTATCGAAGGTGAGGACGGCGAAGGCTCGGCTCCTGTATTCCAGTGGCTGAACCTGCCCTACGACGGGTGTGAGTGGAACAGGCTTTACATGAGGGACCTAAAGCGGTTCTTCACCATGTTTGGCGTCCCTTACGAAGTGGACGGGTTCAACACGGATGACCTGCTGGGAGCTACCTGCGACGCTCTCCTAAAACAGGAGGACGACGATTTTGGCCTCCGCAACACTCTGGTGCTGCCGAAGGTTTCGGAGTAGTATTGGTATCGGGATTGCCTGGCCCCACCTAGGTAATTCCAGAGAGGGGGACTGCTAATCAACCTGCCCTACGCAGTCCCCCTCTTATTCCTCCCACAACTCGGAGATTTGTCATGGAGTTTTTGCGAAACAAAAAGACGAATATCATCGCATTGCTGATGGTCGTCGTCGGCGTTGTGCAAGGCCTCACAGGTGATGTGGCGGCCTGGCAGGGCGTCATGGACAACGCTGTTCTGATCCTCAACGGTCTGGGCCTTGGTGCCCTCAGGGCCGGCGTGGCAAAGATCAGTTCGTGATCTGGTTACACCTAATTCGGGTTGGGCTAGGGTTCGCAAAGGCCCTAGCCCAATTCGCCAGAGACCGGGCCATTCGTCAGAACACTAGGAAAGCAACCCTTGCTGAGTATGTACAGGAGAGTATGGATGAGGTACGCACCGCTAAGGAGGCTCGCGATAATCTGCATGATCCCAATATTAGGGGGATGCTTCGGAAAAGATTTACCCGTAAAGACAAGTAATTTCTGCGACATCTACTCCCCTGTTTACGTCCATGAGGACGATACAGAGAGGACTAAGAATCAAGTAGATGAAAACAACGCTTCTTATGTCGCCCTATGCGACGAGAAAAAGGAGGAGTGAAATGCCGCTATTGAAAGCCCTTTATGTATCAATCGCCCTGCAGTATGAAGAAGGTCAGGAGGTGGTGAAGTGGCCGATCCCGAAATGAAACGAATGAACTTTGAAGTCACACCTGAACTGGCGGAGCGTGCGGCACAGATGCCTTATGGCATAAAAAGTCATGTGCTGCGCATCCTCCTGGAGAGGGTGTTGGACAGTGTGGAGCAGAAAGGCACTCTTGTATACGGTGCCGTGCTGGATGGGAACTTCAGAATTGAGTTTGAAACATGAGCAATCCCCTCACCAAACTAAGAACCCACCTCACAGACATGTCCACCGAAGATCTGCTTCAACAGATCGCAGATATTCGAGGGGATAGGAAGATCACAAAAGCCCCTCCAAAGACGGTGAGGAAGAGGGCCAAGCGGAAGTCTAACGCCGTCAACCTCTTGGATAGTTTGAGCGCAGAAGAGCGGGCGGCAATGCTAGCGGAGTTCGGTGGATGAAAACTCGACAAGTCGAAATCAAGAAGATCAAGAAAACAGCGCGGTATCGGATTGACCTAGGGAATATAGAAGAGCTGGCTGCTAGCATACAGGAGAAGGGACAACTCGTCCCTCTTTTGCTGAGCGAAGACCTAACCCTCCTTGCCGGTGAGCGTAGGTTAACTGCAATGGAGTCCCTTAAGTGGGACAAGGTAACAGCCTTTGTCCTGGCAGCAGAGGGGGAGCTTGAGCAGAGGGAGATTGAACTCCTCGAGAATGTCATGCGCAAAGATATGAGATGGGACGAACGGGCTATGTTGGAAGCTCGTATATTCCAACTAAAGTCTGAGTCCGACCCACAGTGGTCTCAGCGTGACCAGGCTGGGTTGTTAGATGCATCGGCTGGGGCAGTTAACAGGCGGTTACAGTTGGCAGAGGCGATTGAGATAATCCCTGAATTGGCCGAAGCCAAAACTGAGGACGAGGCTTGGAAGAAGTACAAAAGGTTAGAAGAGGATGCCGTCAACGCTGTTTTGTTGGAGAAGGCGGAAAAAACCAGCAAAGGAATAGCTAAGTGGGCACGGGATCATTACATCCTCGGAGATAGTATAACCCAGATGAAGAAAATGAATCCCGATGTTTGCGATTTTGCCGAGGTCGATCCCCCATACGGGATTGATTTGGACAAAAGAAGGGAAGGCCGGACCAAGAGTCATAGCGAAATGACCCGGTATACAGAAATCCCCACTGAGGAATATCCCAAGTTCTTACACAACATAGCGACGGAGGTTTACCGTGTCCTGCGAAAAAACTCCTACTGTGTCTGGTGGTACGGGATGTCCTGGCATCAGCAGGTTTACGATACTCTTACTCGTGTTGGGTTCACAGTTAATTCAATCCCCGCAATCTGGACTAAGGGTCAAGCTGGACAGACTGCTGCTCCGGAAACTGCTTTGGGCTCTTCCTACGAGCCTTTCTTCGTCGCCAGAAAAGGCAAGCCGAAACTTATGAAAGAAGGGCGGTCCAACGTCTTTCAGTTTCAACCCGTCCCCCATCAGAAGAAAGATCACTCCACAGAAAAGCCAATCGAACTGATGTTAGAAATCCTCGAGACATTCAGTTGGCCAGGTTCTACAACAATCGTCCCTTTTCTTGGGTCCGGTGTGACCTTGAGGGCCGGCTACAGGATTAGGAGAAAGGGACTAGGTTTTGATCTAGATGAGATGATTAGGACCAGGTTCCTTGCCAACATCCAGAAGGATGTGGATGCCGGCACCCTTGTAAGTTAACAAAATCTTCCTAGAAAAAGGAGAGGAAGAATGCCCGTTCGTGATGATGTGTTACAGGAAGCCAATAAAATAGTATCTGCTGATCGAGAGGCTACTTACGGTCCCCCCAAGGAAAATTTCAAGGCAATCGGTGATCTTCAATATTCGTACTCCAATCTTGTAGAAGATAGAGCTCCCAGTGAGGAATGGCGCACAGCTATGAATATGGCTTTGCTAAAACTCGCTCGTATTGCAACTGGGCCTCAACACAAGCGAGATAACTATATAGACGCTTGTGGGTACCTAGCACTGGCTTGTGAGTTGGCCGAAGATGACTAGCCCCTTCCAAGAGGGCGACCCCGGCAGCAAAATCTGCATCATAGGGGAGGCTCCATCCCACACTGAAATGCGGATCGGCAAGCCTTTTGTCGGCCCGGCTGGGCATGTCCTCGACCAGTGTATGCACGCTGCAGGAATGATCCGGCGCGAATGCTACCTGACCAACGTCTTCGAAGAGCCTGTAACCAAGGATAAGTTGGGGGGTAAAATCTGGGACTCCGCCGGCGATCTGGTGTGGACAAACAAGGGTGGGTTCACTGCAGATGGAGAGAAGCACCTAGATAGCCTCCTTGTCAGGTTGGCAAGAAGCAAGGCGAATGTCTTTGTCCCCTTGGGAAATACTGCCCTAAGTGCCCTGACTCCCCACGCTCAGATAATGAAATGGCGAGGTTCTATCCTATCCAGTCCTGTGATTGGGAAGAAGGTGGTGGCGACAATCCACCCTGCTGCTAGCCTCCGAGGGCAGTACATCTGGCGCTATATTATCACAGCCGACTTGAGGAGGGTGATTGAGGAGAGGCACAGTCCCAATCTGAATCTGCCTGAAAGGACCTTGCGGATTGATCCAAGCTTTGATGAGGTCATATCCTATTTGAAGGAGTGCCTCGAGCAGGAAGATGTCGCACTGGACATTGAGATATACAGGCATCAAGTGTCCTGCCTAGGATTTGCCATCGCCCCAGATGACGCCATGTGCATCCCCTTGGTGGGAATGGACGGTAAAGCTAGGTGGAGCATAGATCAGGAGATGGAGATATGGCAGTTGACTGCTCAAATTTTGAACGATCCTTCTATACGGACCATCAATCAGAATTTGTCGTTCGACATCTCGGTCCTCTTACAACAGAACAGTATAATCACACAGGGGGAGCTGGGCGACACTATGGTTGCACAACATCTCCTCTATCCCGACTTCCCAAAGGGCTTGGACTTCATAGCTTCTATTCATACAAGGGAACCCTATTGGAAAGACGATGGTGGGAAGATGTGGAAGAAGATGGACGGTGACTACCACACCTTTTGGCGCTACAACGCTAAGGATGCCTGCGTAGCGATGGAGGCGTGGTATGCCCTTGAAGCGGAATTGCATGAGAGGGGGTATTGGCATTCTTATGAGGAAACAATCAAGTTGGTGGACCCCCTGGTCTACATGATGATCCGCGGGTTCGGGGTGAACTTGGAAGCCCTTGCTAAGACAAAGGCAGAGGTCGAGGCCAAGATCGCTGAGAAGGAGGCAGATCTGTTAGAGGTCGCAGAAAGGCCATTCAATCCCGCATCTCCCAAACAGTGCATGGAGTATTTCTATGTCACCAAAGGAATCAAGCCCTACGTCAACAGGAAAACAGGCAAGCCTACGACCGATGATAAAGCGATGGCACGAATTGTCCGACGATTCAACCTCCCAGAGGCGAGACTCGTACAAGAAATTCGTAGCCTCAAAAAACTACATGGTACTTACCTTAGTGCCGACGTGGATGGAGACCATCGGATGCGTTGCTCGTATAATATCAGGGGTACCACTACCGGCCGTCTATCTTCGAGTCAAACCATATTCGGAACTGGAATGAACATGCAAAACATACATCCTGAATTCAAGAGTTTCCTGGTGGCAGATGATGTCTAGCCTACATAGCATTATCCCTCCCCACGAACCTATTGGACTTGCACAAGACATGCGAGAGAAGGTAGAGCAGAACACCATCGTTGCTGGGTTCTATGTTCTCCTGACAGAAGATGATGAGCTGATCTATGACGGAGCAGCCTATCACAAAAAGGATCTATTATGGGCCTTACATAGAACGATCAAGGATTTGATAGATGGCTGATCAGGAAGACGAAACCTATGCCGCACTGAATAGGCTCGAAGAGCTGGTGACCTTACGCATTCTGGGTCAAGGAATGTGGACTCATAGTCAGGTCATCTCTTTGTTAAAGCAAAAGACTGAGCTAGTCATCAATGAGGTGACGGCAGTCCGAGCAGATGCTAAAGCCAAGCCTAATCGCAGGCACTCCAACTCAGGAGTCTCCCACAGGAGAACCCACTGCGTTCACGGGCATGAGTACACCCCTGAAAACTCCTTCACAAACAGGCAGGGAGGTAGGGAGTGTAATATATGTAGAAAGAAGAAGTCCGCTCGCACAACTGAGCAGCGCCGCCTCAAGAGAAATAAGGAGCAGGAGATATGGGGCAGAACCCTCACTTATTGATGGAGTTTGACAAGTCTGGGGCGGAGTGGGTCGTAGTGGCCTACGCCTCTGGTGATGGTCAAATGATAGATGTTGTAAAAGGAAACGAGAGTCCCCACTCCAAGACTGGGATGCTTATATCAGGGGCTCCTTTGGAACTCGTTGAGAAGGAGAATGATCTTGTCGGACACCACACAGATCCAATTGAAATTGAATCACTACGAAGCGCTAATCTTTCAGAACTTCTTAAAGGAGATTATTTCCTCCCTCGATCGATGTCTATTAGACAAGCCGGGAAAAAGTCCAATCATGGACTCAACTATGGTATGGGATATCGGAGATTTGCACTGGAAAATGAGATGGACGAACGAGACGCAAAACGAATTGTCGATCTCTATTTGCACAGCGCCTACCCAGGAATCCCCGTCTGGTGGGAAACTATCCGAGGGCAGCTGAGGGACAACAGAACCTTGACAAATTGCTTCGGAAGGAAAAGGGAGTTTAGAGATGCCTGGGGTGACGAACTGTTCAAAGAAGCCTATGCTTTTATTCCCCAATCAACAGTGGTTGACATGGTCAACTCAGGAATGGCCCAAGCCTTCGGCGACGACTCGAGTGCATTCCAAAGGGCTGATCTATTGGCTCAGGTCCACGACTCCATTGTGTATCAGTACGAATGCGAACACTTTCTCGATATGGCCCTTTTCTCCTCCCGACTCGCCTATGAGTATATGTCACCCACTATTCAGTATAGCGGACGAGAGTTCCAGATAGGAACCGATCTAAAGGTAGGTAAGAACTGGGGCGGGATGATCTCCGTCGATCTAACGGAAGACATCCACCAGATGCAACACAACCTAGAAGAAGCGTGGGACAAGCTGAATGCCTCAACGCAAGCTGGATAATTGGCTCAATGCTTATTTGGA
>CEPZ01081089.1_pt1 | contig 13309 bp, 15 predicted proteins | sample 530461 | NCBI WGS metagenome assembly CEPZ01 (sample SAMEA2620106, study PRJEB7988) | marine metagenome | isolation source: saline water (ENVO:00002010), including | reverse complement strand
TTATAGCACATCCGTTCATCTACATCCATATCAGTTGCGTGGTATTTAAATTCGCAGGCTATACAGGTAAACTTCATTTTGCCTCCTTTTTCTTAGCTCTGAAAAAAACCCGATGTCCCAAGGCCCTGCCCTGGGAGATCGGGTTATCAATGTGGGGGAACTCAGGCAATCACCTAAGTATCCACCACCCTATGTGAAACGCAAAGTATAGTATAGATGCACTAAACAGCACAATATACGATACTATCATCTTATCAACCTTAGTCTTCATTATTATCCTCCATCTCCATCATCATCTCTCTACTTGCCACATATGGGCCACCCATAGGATATTCAAGCAGGCCACCAGGACCATTAGAGAATATATGGTCATACATACCCTTCTTAGGGAAGTATCGTTCATCATTGAAACCCCAGACTCCAGTCATTGCTCTTGGATAACCTGAAGACTCAAACACTTGAACTTGATCTGGATGATCCTCAAGCCAACGACCAGTCTCAACTGGATTAACACCAGTTGCTGTATAGAGAGTCATATGAAGAGGAGTCTTATAGGAATCATCATCATCATCCCTATCCTCTATAGGTGTCTGCCAAGACTCTAGTCTTGGGAACTGATGCCTTATAACCTCATCGTTTATTGGATCTGGCCCAATGCGAATGAGGTCAAAACTCAGTACACCAAGCATATCATTGAGTATGATGCCTGAAGGTACAACGACCTGTTCCTGACCCTCTACTACTCCAGGAGGGAGTTGTGGGTCATCACGGAAGAAATCATACGTGATATGCAACTTACGAGAAGGGAAGAAAATACCAGAATATAGTCGGTTCATCGTTAGGAATCTCCTAATTTAAGCAACCCCAGCCATCTAAACCTATAGATAGCTGGGGTTGCGGGGGTTGTTAGATTAACTGAATGGAATCCTTAAGATTCTTATACATTCGATCCATTGCTTCCTCAGGCACATTGTGAATAGAGCAGCTATCGTGCCTGTTCTCCATTACTATGGTGAAGAGCTCAACGTCATAGGGCTCATACCCACAGGGATCAAAAAGCTCAGCCATCCGAATGTATGGTTCCATCTCCCAGTCTTGAGTAAAAGTGTTATGGACAATTACCAAGCGAGGCCCAAAGTCCCCAAGAGCCTTCCTTACAGATTCCTGACACAGCTCATGACACTTGGTTAACATACTTGGACTGAACTCGTATTCACCACAGGATGAATGGTCACTCGTTACATCAACACAGTCATGCATCCAATCGTCTGCTGCATAAGCTACAGAACGATCGTTGAGACTGAGGAGTATGTTAGTAAGAGTGGTCTTGCCTGATCCAGGTAAGCCTCTTATGAGGAGCAATGTAGACGAAGGCTTAGGAAAGACCTGTGACTTCTCAAAAAGCTCCTGAGTAGAAAGCTCCGAAGGAACAATTAACTCAGTTGACTTCTCAAAAAGCTTCTGATAATCGGTTGTCATAATAATAACCTCCAGGTTAAGTGTTAAAGAAAAGAGGCAAGGGCCCAGCCGAAGCCGAGCCCTATAACCTCTACCGAAGGGTGTCTACTTAGATAGACTCCCAAACGCCTCGTGAAGGATACGAGACGCTCTAGAGACAGCAGACTCAGGTGTACTCGGTACATCCTCGGCCTGTTGTCCAACCCACACGAGAGGCGAGGCTGCCTTGCCATCGAACTCTCTATCCAGCTCAAGATGCTGGACAAGGGAGAGATCGAGTTGCGAAGCAACGTCCTCCATCTCCTGAAGGGCTGCTATGCCTGCTTCGGTCTCGAAGCTGGCTACAAACTCTTCAGGGGTCTGAATCTGGACAGGTCTTCCGTCCTGCTTCTCAGACATGGGTTTAAGGATGATACCATTGCCTGTAGAAGCAGGCCAAACGGTACCCCAAGGGGCCATTACGGCGGCTAGGCCGTCAAGGAAATCACTCATGGTGAATCCTCCTTTGTTATGCGACAGGCCAATTCCTGCCGCAAAGATGCGGGGGCTCTTGGTCTTAAACGGCGGCAGGAAGGTGGAGCTCACCACCCAGCAGTGTTAATGGTAGACGTCCCTAAAGAGTCTTATGAGTACTCCTGCTTGGGGCTGTAGCCTTGGACAGGGGCAAGCGAGAACGAGTTGGGTGGGATCTTAACGACCCAGGGAACATTGGAAATCTCAACGAAACTTGGGTCGACCACCAAACACTGCTGATGGGTAGGTATTGGATATACTACGTACTCACATTGAAAATGAATTTTAGAAAATGGGCAAGAAAGTATGCAACAAAACTGCTCTAAGTTCCGTAGAATAGGATATGGAAGAATATCCCCGAATTGAAGAGTCTCTAAAAGATCTTAGTATCCCTACTCCCATGTGTCCTCATTGTTTTAAGAAACCTTTAACCAGGTCTATTTGGGTAGACCCAGAGCATTCTAATGGTGTGAATCAACACGAGTCTGTATTGGAGTGTACTGAGTGCAAAGCAGTATTTAGGGAGTTTTCTTGACTAGTACCCTGGGTAAGATCTTTAAGGGACTAGGGGGAACTATCTCTACTTGGGGTAGAGATAGTTCCAGTAGAGACCCTGGGACCAGGAAAGAAAGAAAGAGGGATACTAGCTATCTTACTAGTAGTCACCTTATCGCGGAAGAGCAAGATCCAGCGAATTATTCGTTTTCTATGATGAAAGAGGACATAGACAGGGTTTTGGGAGATATAGAGATTCCTAAGGATTATGAAGAATGGACAGAATAACCAGAAAACATCTTGTCAACCCTTTGAAAAAAGGGGTAAAGAGAGAATACTATGAGAGGGAGTATGTTATTTTCACCCAAAAAGAGGCTGATAAGAACAAAATCAAGTATAAGCACTGGAGAGAATGTAATCCAGGCGATTATGGCATTTCTGATGATGGGTACGTATCAGTCTGTTTGAAGAGACGAGAGTACAAAAAGGGTATAAATCTCGTATTTCCCTTCGGACAGGCTTTTTCCAGTACCAAAAGCAAGTTTGAATACCTTCCCAGGCGTGAAACTGGCAATTTCTCGAATATTGGACACAAATCCTGGATGGATCAGAACAAGACCCGTACTCAATACAGGAACTTTGCAAAGGCTTATGCCATTCAATTTGCTGCAGGGTCTATTGATTATGAGCAGTTGGGCAGGGTTTTCTCTGCAGATGAGAGAATGCCAGCTGTTAAGGCACGATTACTCTTAAAAAAACCTTATGTGAGGGAAATGGTGGAAGAAGAACTACAAAAGATACTAACTGATGGCGGGATAACGAAGGAAAAGGTCGTTGAAATGTTGAAAAGCTCATTTACCAAGGCAGAAGAGCTTGACCAACCTTCAAATATGCTCCGTGCAGCTGAGAATTTCATGGATATCTATGGAATGAAGGCTAAAGACCAACCAAAAGGTACTATGGAAGCTGAAATCGTCTCTCTTTCTGAAATTGAGAGGTCAATACAGATTGAGGATGCTCAAGTTGAGGTATTGAGTGAGTAAGAACAATATACTTACCAGGCTAAAGTCTGATATGTTACTTTTTGGGAAAGTAGCTATGCCTGCTATGTTCTCACAGGCTTCTCCTAGCTTTCATAGGGAGATATGTGAACTATTTATGCAAAACGACAAAAGACTTATGAGTATTATTGCACCTCGTAATCATGCAAAATCATCAATTGGGGCCTGCGTCTTTCCTCTTCATCATCTCCTCTTTGATGAAGGGCAGAAGGTCATTGTCCTGTCCTCAAAGACGCAAGGCCACGCTATTAACCTTCTCCAAACCATAAAAGACACACTCGACTACTCATTGGAACTACGAAGTATCTTTGGATATTGGGGAAGGCATTCTTCCAAGATATGGTCAAAGGATGTTGTTCATCTAAAAGATGGTTCCGTCATAGTCTGTAAAGGAACTGGACAGCAGATACGTGGATTGAAGTTTGGGAATCAAAGGCCCACGCTTATTGTCCTAGATGACCCAGAAGATGAAAACAACACGAAAACAGCTGAATCGATGGAATGGAACCTGAGATGGTTACTTCAATCTGTAGAGCCATCATTGGATGCACAAAGGGGAAGATTACTCGTTATTGGTACTCCGCAGCACGAAAGATGCATAGTTGAGACCTTGAAAGACATGAACGACTGGTCATCTCTTTCGTATAAGGCAGTTATTGACGAAGACAAGGGAAAAGTGCTTTGGCCTGAGCAAATGAATTATGAACAGCTTATGGAGAAAAAAGAGGCTTTGGGAGCCATAAATAGGAGTTCTGTATTTTATCGAGAATATCAGTGCGAGATCGTAGGAGACGAAGATCAGCTCTTCAAAGAAGAGTACATAAACTATTGGGACGGAGATTACGAATCGCTTTCAGAAGGGACTGGAATCTTGAAGATGACGTATCCAGAAGAAAAAGAACTGTTTGTTCATACGTTCTGTGGAGTTGACCCAGCTTCCAGCACAAAGCAGACAGCTGACTTTTCTGCTATTGTCACGATTGCAATAGATGAAGATGATAAAAGATATATTTTACCCTATTATCGCAAACATGCAAAACCAGTAGATGTCGGAGAGGCGATTATTCAAAATTGGCACAAGTACAAGCCAGCAAGGACGAGGATTGAAACAGTAGGATATCAGGAAATGCTTAGAGACTATGTTAGACGAAGATGCGATGATCTTAACATTTGGATATCTGGTATGGAAATAAAGAATAACCCAAGGACTAAAAAGTCTGCAAGGCTCGAATCAATGCAACCTCACTTTTATCAGGGGAGAGTTTTCATTAAAAAGGACATGGAAAATCTAAAAGGGGAACTTTTAATGTATCCCAGAGGTAAACATGATGATTTGCTGGATGGACTATACTACGCAATGAAAGGGGCCTATAAGCCAATATCCTCTCAAATCAATTCAGCATCCAGCGACTCAGACGTGCGGAGCGAGTCAGATAAAAACTGGGCTATCCTCTAAGGGAACTTTATTAGCTCTAATGGCATTCTTAAAGCAATGCATAAGTTCTGGCTTTTCAGGTGAAGTTAGACTTAACTTTCATAACGGCAATTTGTCGAAGAAGATAAAAAAGATGGAAATCACCTATTTGAACTAATTTTCCTTTACTAGGGACCACTGCAAAACGCAAGGCCCGCTTTCCCTTCTCGGGGAAGTGGGCTTTTTTTATGGCAATAAAGAAAGAAACTACAGCAGACAGAATGAAGACGGACCCTAAGGAGGCACTGGGTGCAGAGCCTGGTTCCTCTTCTCAGGGTAAAATTCATAAAGAAGTACAGAAATCTATAGAATTACTTGAGAAGTACCAAAGAGCCCGAGAGGTCTGGGGACAACACTTTCTAGAGGATCAAAAATTTCGTGCTGGTGCACAGTGGACTGAAGTAGAGGAGCAAGAACTTCGCAGACGGGGTCAGGCTGCTCTTGTCGTAAATCGGATACACCCGATCGTAGAGACTGCAAAGGCTCTTCTTACTTATAACAACCCACAGTTCAGATCCTCGGGGCGAGAGGATTCTGACACTCGGACTGCGAAAATATTTGCTGACCTATGTCAGTGGGTATGGGAGATCTCTAATGGCAATGAAGTCCTCAAAGAGTGTATAGATGATTACTATGTTGGGGGAATGGGATATTTAATGGTCTATCAAGATCCAAACGCGGATATGGGAAAAGGGGAGGTTCTCATGCAGAGTGTTTATCCACTTGATGTTTATGTAGATCCGAACTCCAGAGACCGTTATTTCAATGACGCTGCTCACATTCTTATCTCTCGTCTGGTAACAGACGAGCAAGCAGAGAAGATGTATCCTCAGTATATGAACATTATTAAGAAGGCATCCTCTACTCAGGCAGACAGATATCCTGGTACTGACCTAAAAGCTACAGAAGGGCAATTATTCCTTGGGGATGATTACGATGATACTGCTGTAGTCAAAAGAGAATATATCGAGAGATATACAAGAGTAAGGATTCCCATGTACCATGTATTTGAAGAAGATACTGGTTATGAGAATATGATGGATGATGACGATTACTCCGCATATTTACAAAAAGAAGCTGCTTTAATCGTAAAAGGCGATGAAGTGACATATGTAACAAGTGCTGCCCAAGTAACTCAAATATCTTCTATTATCGATACATATGGTGAGATTAACCATATGAGACATACTGATACTGTCGGAGCTGGTGGACAGATGCAACAGGCAGAAACAATACGTGCACCTGGTCCAGAAGAGGGCGATCCAAACGCAATTCCAGGTTCAGAGGTTAAAATGGCTATTGTAACCATTGGACAATTAGTCAATGAAGATAAAATAATTGTAAATACTTTAGAAACCCCAAGAATAAAGGTTGTGGTCTCTGTTGGAGATAAACTCCTATACACAAGAATTATGCCAATTGAGGAATATCCTATTGTTCCTTTATGCAATGTCCATTTAAGAAATCCATTTCCATTATCTGATGTAAGGATATACAAGCCCTTACAGAGATACATTAATAAAATAAGGTCCCTTATCGTAGCACACGCATCCACATCAACGAATGTCAAGCTTCTTATTCCTAGGGGGAGTGTAGACAAGAAGGCAGTTGAAGAAGAATGGGGTCGTGCTGGTACAGCAGTAATTGAGTTTGATGGTGAAATAGGACAGCCTATTGTGGCTGGGCCTGTTCCACTACCAAACGAACTTTACAAAAACGAGGCTGATGCGAAATATGACCTGGAATATGGTTTTGGTGTACATGACATAATGATGGGCTCTGCTCAGAATCAGCCTTCAACATTTAGAGGTACTATTGCTATTGACGAGTATGGACAAAGAAGATCTAAAAGTAGGCAGTCCGATATGGAAGCTTTCTTAAAACAGATTTTTACTATTGCAGTTCCACTGATGCAGCAGATATATACAGAGGAGAAAGTGATTAGGCTTGTTCAGCCTGATGGTAGAACAACTGAATCTACTGTAAACCAGCCATTGTACGATCAATTCACTATGGAAGAGATGGGTAGAGTCCATGATGTTACGGTGGGGAGATATGATATTATTCCCGTAGCAGGATCTACACTTCCTTCAAACAGATTTGCACAGCTTGAGACATATATGCAGATGTTTCAAGCTGGTATTATAGATCAACTTGAGGTCTTAAAGAAAACAGAAGTAGTTGACACAGAAGGAGTCATGCAGAGAATGAGTATGATTAATCAACTACAACAGCAATTACAGGCTTCTCAAGAAGAGATCAAAAGACTTACAGGCGACTTACAGACTGCTGAGCGTGAAGAGATTCATGCTAAGAAGCGTCTGGAAGTTGAAAAGAGCAAGACTAACCTCAAAGACTCAGAGCTTACCGCAAGGAAAGCTACTCAACTCTATGAGGCACGTCTTGGTGACTCGTTGTCAAACCTACAACAAAACATGGTTGAATCTGGGGAAGCCTAGAAGACCATAAGGAGATAACAATGGCAGAAAATAAGTTTGAGTTCGTTGAAGAAATACCGACAGAAACTCTTGAAACTGAAAATCAGATGGTTGAACCCGAGGCTATGGAAGACCCCACTGGTGACCCATTTCAGGATATACTCACGATGTCTAACAACGACCCACTGGAAGAGCTGACTGGGGATCAGTCAACTCAGCAGGAAGCAACCGAGACTTCTACGGAACCACCTCAAGCAATAGCTGAGGGGGAACAACTTCCGAAGGAGAACCCCGATTCCTTCCAGTACTGGCAATCACAGGCAGATATGGCAAAGGGTAACCTTGAGAAGACTGAAGCAGAGTTAGAGCGGTATAGACAACTAGAACCTCTAGCAAATTACCTGTCTTCTAATCCTCAAGTACTTGATACCATAGAGGCATCTATCAAGGGTGAGGCTCCTGCACAGGAGACATCTGAGAAACCTCAACGTCCTGCGAAACCTGGTAATTATGATCCTGTTGATGCATATAGCGACCCAGAATCGGGTAGTTACAAGTATCGAGAGTCTCTTGATGACTATAGAGATCAAATGATAGAGTATCAGGAGGGTTCTCTATCGCGGCAGCGTGAACGCATAGAGCAGGAAGCTGCTCACCGCAGTCAGGCTATGCAAATGGATTCTCTAAAAGCTCAATTGATGAATGCACACGAGTATTCATCAGATGCTGCAGATAGCTTCATTCAGAAGTTCTCTGATCCTTCTAGCATATCTCTCGAAAACTTAATTGCTCTGGATAGGTTACAGGCTGCACCTTCGGAAGAGGTTCTAAAGAACCAACGAAAAGCCGAAGAAATGCGAAGGCAGAAAGAAAAGCTTTCTATTCAAAAGCCAGTCGCAGTAGCTCCAGCCGAATCTAGGCAAGAAGCTCCTATGGAGGATCGTCTAATGGAAGCTATGGTCAACACACATGAGAAGTTGAATCCATGGACATAAGGCAAGGAGGTAAATCATGCCTATTACATCCGTAGATGCTTATAGTCGGTCCCCAGGCGGGACTGTAGCACCTGGGAATGTGTCCTTAGACCACACAAGGCGGGTATTCAATTTCGGGGATCGCGTAGCTGAATTGGCTCCACAGCAATCTCCGTTTTTTGTTTATCTCTCTAGGGTGGCGAAAAAACCAACGAATGATCCTGTCTTCAAGTTTCTTGAGCAGAGACATTCTTGGCAAAGACGCACATTCCAAATAAACAACAGTTCTCATCACACTTCGTCAGCACATGGCGGAAGTGATGCGAACTTTAACCTAGCCAACGTCATAGTTGACTCTGGGATTGATTCCTATGGTCGATCAGTTGCTGGCTCCAGTCCTTCTTTTATGCAGGCTGGTCAAATCGTTGCAGTCGTAGGATCTTATGATGCTGATGACGGCAACTTTGATGGTGACGAAGTCCCTGTGGTTGCATTCTTTAAGATTGCAACTAAGGACAGTGACACGCAATACGACCTTACATATCTAAAGTCTTTGTATAAGTCTACAAAAGGAGCAAATGCTACTACTGTTGCTACTACCACTTCTGGTGAAGTAACAGAGGGCTCAAGTTCCAAGCTTAGACTTGCTGACAATGCTGAAGGTATGGTAATTGGTTCGGCATGGGCTGAGGGTACGCTCTCACCCGAGTCTTGGCGTGACGAGCTGTTTGACAGGGAAGGATACTGTCAGATCTTCAAAACTGCCATCCAGACATTCAGTGGCACTTCATTGGCTACTGAGTATCGGGCAATCCCCAACGAGTTTCAACGTGTTTGGGCTGAAAAGCTTATGGAACACAAAATGGATCTCGAAAGAGCTATGCTCTATGGGGTTGGCAAAGCTGATGAAACTGGCTCAGGTCCTGAGCGTCATACATGGGGAATTATTCCCTACACAGAGATCAACGGCAAAACTTACGCATTGGACTACTCGGCTAACGGGTATGACCAGTTTGTAGACATTGCTGAAGATATGTTTCATCCTGAGTCTGGTAACTCTGGTTCCAAGCTTATGCTTGGTTCTCGGAAGGTTATCGCCTGGTTTAACAAACTAGCTTCTGGGAATTTCCTGGGCAACACAGTCGGTACTAGTCAGTATCGCTTGGACGTTGCTGGTGTTCCTGGAGCTTTTGGTCACATGGTTACTAAGGTTACTACCATTTTTGGCGATTTTCACATCGTACAGGAGCCTCTCCTGAAAGGTGTATATGAAGATTACGCTGTGATGGTTGATCTTAAGAACGTGGCTTATCGTCCTCTGGTTGGAAACGGTCAAAGCCGTGATACCCAGATCTCGACAAACATCCAGTCACCAGACCTTGATGGTCGGAAAGACATGATCTTGACCGAAGCTGGTCTTGAGGTTAGTCTTCCTGAGACACACGCTGTTGTCACCTGGCAGGCGTAGTTAACGTGAAAAGTCCTAGCCCTCATTTCGGGGGCTAGGCAAAATTTAATAGGAGAAGTAATTGGCTTCACAATCAGTAGAATCGAGAGTAGAAGATTTAGTAGGTGAAATAGAAAATTCAGAGGCTGTAACCCAATGGGCTTCAGATGCAGCTAAGGAAGTTCTTTCGATATTACCTAACGATGTACTCTGGACAGTATCTACGTCTACTGCAGATACTGGATCTGGGGTTTCTCTTACTACTGGAAAGTTTCTATATGCTGCTAATGGATCTTATAGAGCTATCGAAATTGAGGCTTCCAATTCAGCAAGAGCCTCTGATTCGTCATCTATTCACTATAGAACGTCTATGGCTCCAGTATTTTACAGAGAAGGTGGAAAAGTTTACATAGTTCCTAGTGGATCAGCTTCCAAAGTTCATTATGTGAGTTATCCTACTATAGCATATGATGACGTAGACTTTACTGGCGTACCAGATGAGGTTAAACATCTTGTTATGTATGGAACAGCAGTTAGAGCTAGAATGTCTCAACTTGAAGAGTTAAGAGATGGTGTTAAAGATATTGCAGTTCCATCTTATACTCTACCATCGGTAGCTCTTCCAGGAGTTCCATCTATTGCAGACTTATCTATTTCTGCTATAGCACCAACGAAACCAGTAGATCCTTCTTTTGCTTCAGTAGCAGTTTCTGCTACATCAGCTACTTTACCAAGTAGTCCCCCATCTTATGTTAAGCCTTCATTAAGTCTTACTTCTGCTCCTACTATTACAGCTTTGAGTATTACTTCCACACCTCCAGTAGCACCTGGATTATCTGATAATTCTATTAGCTTTAGCCAAACGGCACCTACGTATACGCAGCCTGTTAACCAAGCAGCATTTTCAACTGCTGCTTCTTATATCGAAACTGATGAAGATGTTGAGTTAGCTAACTCTGAGCTGAAGAAAGTAACAACCCAGCTACAAGAGTTCTCTCAAGGTATTGAGAATGCTGTGAATGTGTTCAATAAAGAGAACACTGAATATCAGGCTTTATTGCAAAAAGCAATCCAGGATGCACAGCTTTCCCAGGCAGATGATGCCCAAAAGATTCAACAATACTCAGCTGATGTTGCAGTATATCAGGCTAACGTAAATAAAGAGATTCAGGAATGGGTTAATAATAACCTAAACCATTCTTTAGCTACATGGCAAAAAGAACGCAATGATGAACTTGCTAAGTATCAAGCGGATATGCAAAACGAGTTATCAGGATTTAATGCTTCAAATGCTGAATATCAGACAAAGGTAGCTAAAATGTCTGGAGATCTACAGGTTGATGCAGCAAAAGCACAAAAAGATGCAGATATAGAATTACAAAGGAATATCCAAGAGTATCAGTCAAGACTTGCTAAATACCAGGCAGATGTTGCTGATTACCAAGCTGAGGTTAGCAAAGAAGTGACTCAGTACACTACAAACGAATTATCCAAAGAAGTAGGGATATGGACACAAGAATCTAATCAAAAGATAGGCTTATATACTTCAGACATACAAAATAGGACTCAAGAGTTCTCTTCTTCTTTTGGAGTCTATAATAAAAAAATTGACACAGAATTTGGTAAACACGGAGCTATGATGCAGGAGCTTCAAATCTTGCAAGCTCAATATAGTCAAGGGCTTCAGTTCTTCGTGCAACAATATCAATTACCTGAAGGAGGTAAATAATGGCAGATACAGCCAAAGGTGTGGTAAGCATGACTCCTGTAGTAACCATAGCTGCAGATGCAGACGCAGATGCAGTTGATGCCATCCACCACGACATAAAAACGACTTTAGGCGGTGCTCTTGAGTACGCTAAGGTAGATGCTAATGATAAATGGTTCTATAATGCATCAAGAGATCTTACGGCAACAAGTGCAAATCTTATTAGTGGGGATTTTACTGAGGGAGGAACAGCGGCTACAACAGATGATGTTAGATACCTATTTGTTAAACACAGTGGAACAACAGATGGAACTACAGCAGTTGCATCAGGAGTAAAGGTCTATCTCAACTTAGATGGCAGTGATGCTGCGTCAGTAGCTAATGTTATGGAATTGGGAGCAAATGAAGCTATTTGTTTAAAACTAAAGGCGGCTACTGGAGTAGATGTCGAAAATCTTCATGCGGCAACTTCATCGGGAACAGTTAGATGCACAGTGGCAGCTATCATAGATGATGGTGGCTAGTAGATGACGCAACAGCAGATGATAGAAGTTATTCAGGAGTCTTATCCTAATATAGGAGAGACCCAAATGCGACTTCTTATCAATAATGCTCTAGATGAGTTCTCAATTGAGACAAAGATGCTTTCAGGTCACGGGACACTTACTCCCGTTGCTGCACAAAGAGAGTATGCACTTACAGACTTTTCAGGAGTCTCTGACTCTGACGATGTCTTGGAAATCAAAAAGATTGACTTCAAAGACAATTCAGCGTCCACAGATAGACCAGTACCAAGGTTCTCAGGAATGATATATAACGAGGATACTACCTAATGGCATCAGCCGATCAAGATCAAGATGGAAGTTATCAGTTAATCTGGTACATCAAAGATCGAAAACTTCAGATAGGTAAATACAAAACTGGTAATTACCAGGCTAAGAAGGTTGAGTCTTTATCTACTGCTGATATAGGGTCTGGTGATCTTATCAGGATGCATTACTCAAAAAAGGCTGCAGCTCTTACTACAGATCTAACTGGTACTCCTGAGATCCCGAAACAATTCCATGAAGGAATTTGTTCTCGCGTTTTAGAGAAACTCTCTGCCAGGGGAAAGGATTTTATAGCAGCCAGATATTATAGAGCTGAATGGCAAGATTGCTTGAGACGCGGCAAACAATACACAAACAAGATGCTTGATGGCACTAGTTACACAGTAGCCCAGCACGAGATGTAAATGGCATTAAAAGAAAAAATATTGGGATCGGCTATAAGTGGTGCTGCATCGAAAGTGGGATTAGCTTCAGCAGCAGGAATAGGGGCTTATGGTGCTTATAAAAAACGAGTAAAACAGCATGGATATTATATGGACGATTTTAAGTCCGAAGTAGAAAGACGTGCTAAAAAATATAGAAGACAATGGGAAGATGCTGGAGTTAGTTATGAAAATGCTCTATGGCTTGGTTTAATAGACATAGGATACGAGAATAACAAGAGATTCTTTGAAATTGAAGGTGTTAAAGAAGCATATGCTGAATTATTAAAGCATCACAAAGTAAGCCCTAAAGACATTAGCTCTCATGCAAAAAGAAGGAAAATGGCTGGATTGAGCTTAAAACATATGAGAACTGTAGAAAAAGATCCGTTAGACTTTTCATATGAAGCTTATAATTGGCCTGGAAAAGGTAGTGAACAATATAAACAAGAACAGGCCTATGATTGGCCTGGAAATTCCAAAGGAACA
>CEPZ01055350.1_pt1 | contig 13354 bp, 13 predicted proteins | sample 530461 | NCBI WGS metagenome assembly CEPZ01 (sample SAMEA2620106, study PRJEB7988) | marine metagenome | isolation source: saline water (ENVO:00002010), including | reverse complement strand
GAAAATAAAGAAGGAATATTTGAACTTTCATTTAGCAGATTTAAAGACATTCCTGCAATATTAATATTAAAGGCACTTGGTTTAACAAAAGAATCAGATATTGCAAAATATATAGGCAAGGAAACAGATAGTGTTATTGTTAATCTTTATGAATTTGTAAATATAGCATCACAAGAAGATGCAATGATACAAATTTCAGAAAATACATCATTACAGGGAACAAAAAAAGAAATTTTAGATAGAGTAAAACAAAGAATTGATTCTTATTTACTTCCCCATATTGGACAAAAAAAAGATTCGAGAATTAAAAAAGCAATAACATTATGTAAATTAATAAAACAATTTTTAGTAGTAAAAGAAAATCCAAAATTAAAAACAGATAAAGATCATTATGCAAATAAAAGAGTAAGACTTTCAGGAGACTTACTTGCTAGTTTATTTAGAGTTAATCTAGGAATTTTAATTAGAGATATTTTATACTCCTTACAAAAATCTACTAAGAGAAAAAAATTCTTCTCTATTAAGACAATTGCAAAATCTACTTTATTTTCCCACAGAGTTGAATCAGCTATTGCAACAGGGAGTTGGACTGGGGAAAGATCTGGTGTAACTCAAAATATGGATAAAACAAATTATCTTGCAACAATCTCACAATTACAAAGAGTTGCAAGCATGTTATCTAGTGATCAAGAAAATTTTCTAGCAAGAAATCTTCATCCAACCCATTATGGGAGATTTTGTCCTATTGAAAGTCCAGAAGGAACAGAAATTGGACTACGTAAAAATCTTGCAATTTTAGCAAGAGTATCAACAAGAATAAATTTAGATGAGAATAAATTTGTAAAAGATTTAGAATCAGATAGCCTTAATAAAGACGAAACTGCAGATACAGATGTTTTTCTTAATGGGAAATTTATTGGAAATATAGATAACTCAGAAGAATTTGTAGAAAAAATAAAAGAAAAAAGAAGAGATGGAATATTTCCAATAGAAATGAATATTAGAAACAACACTGATTTTAAAATAATTTCAATTTCGACAGTACCAGGAAGAGTATTAAGACCATTAATAATTGTTGAAAATGGAGTTTCTAAATTAAAAAATGAACATTTAATACAATTAGAACAAAATGAAATAACTTGGGATGATTTAATAAAACAAAAAGTAATAGAATATATTGATGCATCTGAAGAAGAAAATTCATTAATTGCATTATATTCAGAAGAATTAACTCAAGAACACACACATCTTGAAATAGATTCTATAGATTTATTTGGAGTTATAACAAGTCTTGTTCCCTATGTGAATCATGATTCAGCTTCAAAATTAATGAAAGGAACTAAAACACTAAAACAATCTTTGGGATTATATGTTGCTAATTATCATTGTAGAATTGATACTAGTGCAAGTATACTTGAATATCCTCAAAAACCAATTGTAAGAAGTTTTGTTTATGATACTTTAAACACTTATCCTGCTGGACAAAATTTAGTAGTTGCAATTATGACTCATGAAGGATATAATATGGAAGATGCACTTGTTATGAATAAGGGAAGTTTAGATAGAGGTGTTGGCAGAAGTTTCTTTTTTAGACCATATTCTTCAATAGAGATGAATTATTCTGGTGGATTAAAAGATAAAATTGCAATTCCTGAAAAAGATACTTCTGGATATAAAATGGAATTAAGTTATAGATTTTTAGAAGAAGATGGTATTACCTACCCTGAAGCAGAAATTAATGAAGGTGAAGTTCTTATAGGAAAAATGTCTCCTCCAAAATTTTTATCAGAAGCAAGAGAAATTTCAGTTCGAACAAAAAAAGAATCAAGTGTAACTATGAGACAAGAAGAGAAAGGAACTATTGATGCAATTTTTATAACAAAAGATAGTGAAGGAAATAAAATTATTCAAATTAGAACAAGGGATCAAAGAATTCCAGAATTAGGAGATAAATACTCAAATCCTCACGGACAAAAAGGAGTTATTGGGGCAATTATCCCTGAAGATGATATTCCTTTTACATCATATGGAGTTAAACCAGATATGATATTTAACCCACATGGATTACCAAGCCGTATGACAATTGGATATTTATTAGAACTACTATCAGGAAAAGTTGGATGTTTAAGAGGAAAAATAGTTGATGGAACTCCTTTTTCAGGGGAAACTAAAAATGAACTAGAAGAACAATTAAAAAATTTAGGATTTAGATTTGATGGGAAAGAAACAATGTATAATGGAATTACTGGAAAAAAGATAGTATCAAAAATATTTATTGGAAATTTATATTATTTAAAATTAAAGAGAATGGTAAAAGGTCTTATTCATGGAAGAGCATCTGGAAAAATTACCTTACTTACAAGACAGCCAGTAGAAGGAAGAGCAAGAGGAGGAGCATTAAGATTAGGAGAAATGGAACAACAAGCATTAGTTGCACATGGAGCATCATTATTATTAAAAGAAAGATATGACTCTGATAAAGTTGTATTAAATATTTGTACAAAATGTGGGATTATTGCAATAGATGATAATATAAGAAATAAAATTGTATGTCCTGAATGCAATAGTGAAGATACTGAGCCTGTTGAAGTTTCATATGCATTTAAATTATTACTCGAAGAATTACAGGGATTACACATTCATACAGATTTTAAATTAAAAAACAAATATGAATAAAATGGAAATAAAATTACTAGAAAAAGCAATAGAAAAATTTAGAGAAAAAGGATGGAATGGAAAAATAACAGAAGACTGTTCAGAACTTGCAAAATGTAAAGTAGCATTTGAAAAAGAAATAGGAATTACCTTTTCTGGGAGATGTCCTTATAATATAAAAGAATGTAAATATAATTAAAATGCAAAATAAACTAGCAAGGAAAAAAATTGCAGAAGTTGGATTTTCATTATTTAGTCCAGAACAAATTAAAAAAGTTTCAGCTGCAAAAATAGTGACACCAGAACTTTATGATATAGATGGTTATCCTGTAGATGGAGGATTAATGGATTTAAGACTGGGGGCAGTTGATCCTGGAGTTAGATGTAGAACTTGCGGAGGACGGCTAAAAGAATGCTTAGGCCATCCTGGAAAAATTGATTTAGCAAGGGCTATAATTCATTTAAAATATGTCCCATTAATTGAGATGGGATTAAGATGTTTTTGTCATGATTGTGGAAAATTATTAATTAATGATAAGGATTTAAACAAATATTCTCCAAGTCAAAGAGCTAAAAAAGCAAAAGATGCTAAAAAATGTCCTCATTGTGGAATTGCTCATGAAAAAATTAAATTAGATAAACCAACAAATTTTAATATAGGGAAAAAAAGAATATTCCCTACAAAAATTAGAGAAATGTTAGTAAATGTTCCAGATGAAGAACTAAAAAAAATTGGAGTAAATCCAAAAAATGCTAGACCGGAATGGGCAGTTCTTACATCTTTATTAGTTCCATCAGTAACAATAAGACCAAGTATTATTTTAGAATCAGGGGAAAGAAGTGAAGATGACTTAACACATAAACTCTCTGATATTATAAGAGCTAATCAAAGACTATGGGAAAACTTAAATGCAGGTGCACCAGAAGTAATAATAGAAGATTTATGGGATTTATTACAATTTCATATTACAACTTTTTTTGATAATACTGTTGCAAGAATTCCTCCTGCAAGACATAGAAGTGGACAACCATTAAAAACAATTACAGAAAGAATAAAGGGAAAAGAAGGGAGAATTAGAAAAAATCTAGCGGGTAAAAGAGTAAACTATTCTGGAAGAACAGTAATTTCTCCTGATCCTTCAATTGGAATTAATGAAGTTGGTATTCCTTATGAAATTGCAAAAGTAGTTACAGTTTCAGAAACTGTAAATGATTTGAATATTGAAAAAGTTAAAAAATTAGTAGAAAAAGCTGAAGTTTACCCAGGAGCAAGTTATATAATAAGACCTGATGGAAAAAGGAAAAAAATAACTCCTGAACTTAAAGAAGAAATAATAAATGAATTAGTTCCAGGATACAAAATTGAAAGGCATTTACAAGATGGAGATATTGTTTTATTTAACAGACATCCAAGTCTACATAGAGGTAGTCTAATGAGTCATTTTGTAAAAATTTTACCTGGAAGAACATTTAGATTACATCCTGCGACAACATTTCCTTACAATGCTGATTTTGATGGTGATGAAATGAATATTCATTCACCACAAACAGAAGAAGCAAGAGCAGAAGCGAAAATACTTCTTGATGTTAAAAGAAATTTAATGTCTCCAAAGAATAATACAAATCTAATAGGGTGTGCTGCAGATGCAATTACAGGAAATTATCTTCTTGGACTTGAAAATTTTTCGAGTGATTATGCAAACCAAATTCTTTATCAATCAGGGATTAATTCGGCAATTTCAAAAAAAACAATTTCTGGAACAGAAACATTCTCTAAAATATTTCCGAATATTAATTTTTCAAATAGCTCAATTAAAATTAAGGAAGGAAAAATTATTGGTGGAAAAATTGATAAAAATAGTTTCGGGCAGGAAGATGGAGAATTAATTAAAAAATTAGATAAACTAGTTGGAAGAGAAAAAACAATGGAAATTATAAGAAAAGTTTTTGATTTGGGAAAAAACTACTTAACTGATAGAGGGATAACAATTTCTGTTGAAGACTTAAATTTAGATGAGCGTGTAATAAATGATGGAAAAGAAATTATTAAAAAGGCAAAAGACAAAACAAAAGAAATAATAGATGCCTACAACGAGGGAAATCTTGAAGTAATTCCAGGAAAAACAAAAGAAGAATCAAGAGAAATAAAAATTCTTCAAACTTTAAATGAGATAAGAACAAAAGTTGGAGAAATAGTAAAAAAAGAATTTCCAAAAAATAATCCTGTAAATCATATGATTATGTCTGGTGGTGGAGGTAATATTCTAAATATTACTCAAATAGCCTGTTGTGTTGGTCAGCAGGATTTAGATAGTAAAAGAATTGATATTGGATACGATAATAGGACATTATCTTTTTTTAAGAAAGGAGAATTAACTCCAAATTCAAAAGGTTTTATTAATAGTTCTTTTATGGGAGGATTAAGACCAGATGAATTTTTCTTTGGGGCAATAACTGGAAGAGCAACTCTTATGGATACTGCATTAAGAACACCAAAATCAGGTTATTTATATAGAAGACTTGCTAATGCACTTCAAGATATAAGGATAGAATATGATAAAACAATAAGAGATAGTAATAATAATATTATACAATTTAAATATGGTAATGATGGAATAGATGTATCAAAACTTCATATAGATGGTAAATTAGAATCAGGGGAAGCAATAGGTCTTATTACTGCACAATCTTTTGGAGAACCTTCAACTCAAATGGTTTTAAGAACTTTCCATTTCGCAGGTGTAGCTGAAATGCAGGTTACAATGGGACTTCCCAGATTAATAGAGATTTTTGATGCTAGAAAAAAACCTTCTTCTCCAAAAATGGAAATTTATTTAGAAAAAAATTATAATAATGAAGAAAATGCAAGAGTTTTTGCAGAAAAAATAAAAGAAGTTACAATAAAAGAACTTGCATCAGAAATTGATTTAAATTTTAGTGATAAAAAAATAGAAATAAAAATAAATAGAGAAGGATTAAGACAAACTCATACTTCAATAAAAAAAGTAGTTGAAAAACTTAATGATTTGGGATTTAAGGCAAAAGAAAAAGAAAACTCAATAATATTAAATATGAATGAATTAAGTTTTAAAGAAATATATAAACTTAAAGAAAAACTTAAAGAAACAATAATCTCTGGAGTTAAAGGAATTAAACAAATTTTAATTGTTAAAAAAGATAGGGATTTTGTTATTATGACTCTTGGAACAAATCTAAAAAAGATAATGGGATTAAAAGAAGTAAATAAAAATAAAATAATTTCAAATGATCTATATGAAGTTGGAGGGGTATTTGGAATTGAAGCAGCAAGAAATTTGATAATTGAAGAAATCAAAAAAGTAATTAGTACTCAGGGGTTGGATATAAACATAAAACATCTTGAATTAGTTGCAGATGCAATGACTAATACTGGAGCAATAAAAGGAATTACTAGAATGGGAATTATTGCACAAAAAGAATCAATACTTGCCAGAGCAACTTTTGAAACTCCTGACAAACAATTTGTAAATGCCTCAATAAAAGGGGGAAGAGATAAATTAACAAGTGTTATAGAAAATATAATACTTAACCAACCAGTTCCAATTGGTACAGGACTTCCAGGACTTCTGGTAAAAATTATAGGGCCATTAATTAAGAAAGAATCTGATAAAAAAATTGCAAAAAGTGATGTTGTTGAGAGAGTAAATAAATAATTTCTAAAATAGCAATAGATTTATAAAATAAATATATCTAAATTTTATAAAGATAAAAGATGGTAAAAACAATTGATATGCAGGATATGAGATATCTGAATTTATTTGAGAAAATTACACGAATAAGAACAAGACTCTGTCTAAAATATAATGAAACAATAATATTTTGTGTTCCACAACAATTAATCACAAAAGCTGTTGGTGAAAATGGAAAGAACGTAAGAAAAATAAGTGAGATTATTAGAAAAAAAATAAAAATTATCCCAGATCCTAAGGGGATTCTAGACTCAAAAAATTTTATATATGATATTATTAATCCAATCGGATTTAAGAATTTAGAAATTAGGGACAATGAGATAATAATTAATGCAGGAAATCAAAATAAAGCTGCACTAATTGGAAGAAATAAAAGAAGACTTCTAGAACTTCAAAGAATTGTTAAAGATTTCTTTGAAAAAGATCTCAAAATTATCTAGATATAGACCTTATATAAAAATTCTAAACAATTAACTACTTTTTTATACAAAATTATAAAAATAGTTAATCTTAAAAAGACAACTAGCTTGTAATAACCATAAAATAACAGATTATTAATTTCTAACATTAATCAGAGTTAATCCAATTAAATTAAAGAAGAAACAAGAAAATGATGAAAAAAATAAAAATAACTAAGGATGAGAAAGAACTAGAAGGGGAAATAAAAAAGGGAAATGTGACCTTATTTGGAAATTCGGCACATATTCCTTTTAGTAAGAAACATCTAGCAAAAAAAGTTTCAGTAATAATTCCTAGTAACCCAGAATATATCTGGTTATTAACAAAATTAGAGAAGAAAAAATTAATTAATATAGCGTCTAAAGTAGTTAAAAAAGAAAATGGAAAACTAGAACATTATAGGCAAGGATTAATTAAGGATCTATCTGGTAAAAGTTTTGATATAAATTCTTTAATAAAAATTGTTGATATTATAGAATCAGATAAAAAAGAGATTAAACTAATTAAGAAAATTAAAAAACTATACCATATGTAAAATGGTTTGGACAGATTTTATAACTAACCATACTCAAGGAATTGCTATAACTCTAATAATTTTAGTTTTGATTTATAAATTTATTTATTTACCTTTAGCAAATGAAGGTATGCCTTTAGATCCAGAAATTGAAGAGCAATAATAAAATCTAGTCCTTCTCCAGGGCGATTTCCATTTTAACAATTCAGCTACTTGATGGAGATTTAATTCAATACATTTAACTTCATCAAATCTTAATAATGAGTTTAATATCCTTGAAGTTAAAACTTTATTAATATTTAATTTTTCTGCTATTTGAGATCTACTTAAAGGAATTTCACTTTTCTTTAATAAATTCATCGATGAAAAAAGAGCATATGCATTGATGTATATCTCAAAAGAAAAAGACAGACTTATTAATGCAATCATTACTTTGGCACCATTAATTAATTCAATTAATAAAGAGTATAAATATCTAAAATAGATTAACAAACAAAAAACCTACTTCTTGTAGTTACTAATCACAATCTTTAAAAACTATTTTTATCAACAATATTTATACAAAAAATGGGATTAAAAAGTGCTAAAAAACAAACAAAAAATAGAAAAAAATTCAGATGGAAAGATAGGAAATATAAAGTTAGAACTCTAAATCTTTATGCTAAATCTGATCCTCTAAAAGGAGCTAATCAGGCTAAAGGGATTGTCTTACAAAAAATTCAAAAAGAAGCGAAACAGCCAAACTCCGCAATGCGTAAATGTTGCAAAATTCAACTTAAAAAAAATGGAAAACAAGTTACTGCATTTATCCCAGGAAACCTTGCACAGAAATTTATTGATGAACACGATGAAGTAATGATTGAAAGAATTGGTGGAAAACAAGGAAGAAGTAAAGGAGATATTCCTGGTGTTAGATTTCAAATTATTAAAGTAAATGATCAGCCTTTACACAGACTTGTTAAGGGTAAGATTGAAAAGGGTAGAAGATAAAATGGTAATAGGTAAAGAATGCTGTGGAAAACACGGATTAAAAGGATTGGGGAAATTTTTGGAGGAAGATAAAAAAAATACCCTTTTTTACAACCCAATATTAAGAGTATACTCTTATGATAAAACAAAAATAGAAAGGAATGTTAATAATTCAACAAAAGAGGAGAAGGATTTTCCAACATTTAAACAATTTAGCCTATGGATGAGAGGTTACGAAAAAATATAAAATGACACAACAAATGAATTTTAAAATATTTGATATGTATGATATAAGTGAAATAAATATAGAAGATCCTGGACTAAAATCAGCAATAAATCTTCACCCAAAATTAATATTAAAAAGTCATGGAAGAAATGTTCAAAAACTAGGACAGACTAAAGTTAATATTGTTGAAAGATTAATGAATAAACTTTCTGTTGCAGGGCATAGAGGGAAAAAACATAAAATTGATTTTGGGGGATCTACTGGAAAATACTCAAAAAATATGAAGATTGTGTTAGATGCTTTTAAACTAATAGAAAAAAGAACTCAAAAAAATCCCATACAAGTTTTCATTAAAGCAATTGAAAATTCTGCACCAAAGGATGAAACAACAGTTATTGAATATGGGGGTGCAAGATATCCTCAAGCAGTTGATGTTTCCCCATTAAGAAGAGTTAATCTAGCTCTAAGAAACCTTATTCATGGTGCATCAGATAAAGCTTTTAATAAGAAAAAAACAATTACACAAGGGTTAGCAGAAGAGATTATTATGGCTCATGATGGAAATGGAGAGAGTTTTGCATTAAGAAAAAAGAATGAATCTGAAAAACAAGCAGATAGTGCAAGGTGATTGTAATAATTAATTAATCTTAAAAAAAATATGTTTTTTAATTTAATATAATGGAAAAATCGAAAATTTATCCACTGGAGATAACTATTTTAGAATCTCCCCTACAAGAAAGAGTTATCTGAAAATAAAATTATTTCTTTTGTCCAGTTTCAATTTTTACACCGAGCTCTCCAAGTCTTTTAATATGAGCTTGCATTATTACTTCTACATTTTGCATCATCTTAAATAATTCAGCTCTCTCATTATTTAAAGTGCTTAAAGCTCCCTTATGGATTCCTATTTCTTCTTCTTTTGAAACTTGTGGTTCTTTATTTTCACTAAGAGCTTTTTCTAGATTATCTGTATCTTTTAATTCCATAATTATTTCAAAAATTAACCATTAATAAATTTATTGGTTTGATTTGGTAAGCTTTATTAACATCACTTCATTTTTTAATTTATGAAAAAATTAATTGTAAAATTGTTAGGGAATATATTAAAAAAGAATTTAAAAAAAGAGGAAATTGAAAAATTAATTGAAATTCCTCCTTCACTTGAAATGGGGGATTATTCTTTTCCCTGTTTTATTTTAGCCAAAAAACTAAAGAAAAATCCAAATCAAATTGCAGAAGAATTAAAAGAAAAGATTAAATCAAAAGATTTTGAAAAAATTGAAAGTTCTGGTCCTTATATTAATTTTTTTGTTAAAAAACTAAAACTTGCAGAAAATACTATTAAAGAAATTTTAACAAAAAAAGAAAATTTTGGGAAAACTAATATTGGTAAAGGGAAGAAAATAATGTTAGAATTTTCTCAACCAAATACCCATAAAGCATTCCATGTTGGACATATTAGAGGAACAAGTTTAGGTGAAAGTTTATCAAGAATTTTTGAATTTTGTAATAATAAAGTTATTAGGGCAAATTATAGTGGAGATACAGGAATGCATATTGCAAAATGGATCTGGTGTTATAAAAAATATCATTCAAAAGAAAAATTAAAAAATGATGAATCTTGGATTGCTTCAATTTATGTTGATGCAGTTAAAAAATTGGGAACAAATGAAGAATTCCAAGAAGAAGTAAATATTATTAATCAAAAAATTGAAAGTAAGGAAGATAAAGAGATAAATCAGCTTTGGGAGAAAACAAGAAAATTGTCTGTTGAATCTTGGAAAAATATTTACAAAGAATTAAATACAAAATTTGATGTACATTATTTTGAATCTGAAGTTAAAAAAAGAGGAAGAGAGATTTCTAATGAATTAGTTAAAAAAGGAATTGCTAAAAAAAGTCAAGGAGCTGTAATAATGGATCTTGAGAAATATAATTTAGGAATATGGGTTTTATTAAGAAAAGATGGAACTGTTCTTTATTCTGGAAAAGATTTGGCGTTATTAGAAAAGAAATCTAAGAAATTTAAGAATATTGAAAGGAATATTTATGTTATAGCAAATGAGCAAGATTTGCATATGAAACAATTTTTTAAGACTATAGAATTAATGAAGTCTAAATCAGTTAGTAAATCTAAACATATAAATTATGGGATGGTAAGGCTTCCTACAGGAAAGATGTCTTCTAGAACAGGAGAAAATATTCTTTATTCTGATTTTATGAAAGAGATGATTGAATATACTAGAAAACAAATTAAGAAGAAAGATGATAAAATTTCTAAACATGAACTTGAAAAAAGAGCTTTAATAATTTCAATTGCTGCTGTAAAATATTCTATGTTGAAACAAAGTTCTGGAAAGAATATTATTTTCCAAAAAGAAGATGTTTTAAATTTTGAAGGAAATACTGGAGCATATTTACTTTATAGTTATGCAAGAGCAAGTTCTATTCTAAGAAAGGTTAAAAATAAAAAAGATAAATCTAAAACTTTAAAATTGGAATTAAAAGAAATTGAATTAATAAAAAAACTCTCAGAATTTCAAGATGTTGTATTAAATTCTTATAAAAATCTAAATCCCTCATTAATTGCAAATTATTCGTATCAACTCGCACAAATATTTAATGAATTTTATCATTCTTGTCAAGTAATTGGTTCATCTCAGAAAACTTTTAGAATTAAATTAGTTAGATCATTTAAACAAGTTTTAAAAAATTCATTATATCTTTTAGGAATAGAAATAATAGAAGAAATGTAATCAAAACATATATAAATAAAATTGCTAAATTAGTAAATATTATTTCACTTTTTTAGTATTTTTGTTAAGATAAAAGAGAAAATTAGTAAAATTGAGAGATTTTAAGTATGGAGAGCTAACCTTGAAACTGTCCAAATTAGATTTGGACAAAGTCATCTAAATACATTAGTTAATTTAGAAATTATTAATTATGACTCTGATACAAAGACATATTGTATTAACCATTCATCTCCATATGTTGCAAAAAGAGAAATGGAATCAGGATTACCCAAATTTCCTGAAGAAAACGATAATTTCTAATTTACTAAATACTAAGATATAATTTGAAATAAGATAACAAAAAATATAATAGATGTTAGAAAATTAATTAATCGTCTTCTGATCCAACAGAACCTTTCTTCAATCTTTTTCTTTTTAATTTTAAGAATTAATATAATTTAAAGTTATTGATTATTCCAATATGAAATTTATTAATTACGAAAGATATATAAATAAAATATTCCTTATAAAAATAATAAAAAGGAGGTGTAAGATGGCTAAAAAAGGATCAAAAGTATTGAACTTTGTTGCATGGTTAACAGGAGTGATTGTTTCACTTGCAGTTGGTGTTGCATTAACTGCTGGAACATTAGAAGTACCTTATATTGGTGTACTCAATATAATTGCTGGTTGGATTGTTATAATTACAACCATAATAGGAGTTATATTAGCATTAATGAACCAATAAACAATTACCTAATTTTTTTTATTTTATATTTTAGTTTTGACTAATTCTTAGAAATCTTTTAAAAAAAGTATATATGATTCTAATAAATTTATGAAAAAATTTTGTGTAGAAAAATTTATCTAACTGCCTTCATTCCTTTCCAAGATAATTCAAAAAGTTGTTCTAAAGTTTGAGCAAAAAAATCTGTATTTAACCAAACTCCTAAATCATAATTTGGATGGAATTTTTCATCATCTAAAAGCATAAACATTAGTTGACTTGAATCAATAATTACAAATCTTGCCTTCATCTTATCTAAATTTTTAACTTCTGCAACTTTTTTAAAATCTCTTGCAACTTTTAAATTATTTCCATCAACAGGAGCAGCAATTCTTATTTTCACTCCTCTTTTTTTACATTTTTCCAAACTTGGCATTAATGCTTCAAATTTTCTATTTAATCCTTCTTTTGTTGTAACAATTGTTATTGTACTTTCTGCATCCCTTATCATCATATCCAAATGATTATAAAGATTTTGTCTTCCTTTTAAACTTCCAGATAAATCAGAAGGTTCTATAAATTTTATCCCTTGAGTAAATAGTGTGCTAAGTTCACCTAAAACCTCATCTTCTTTTAACTTTTCTAATCTTTTTGTTCTTTCTTGAGCATTTTTCATTAAATTCTTCTTTACTCTTTCAACAACTTCCTCTGGTTTTAATGCAACAAACTTAATTGGTTTTCCAAGTTTCATAATAATAAAGCCTTTCTTCTCTAAACTTTCTAAAATATCATATGTTCTTGATCTGGGTACATCAGAAATATTACTTAATTCCCCTGCAGTTGAAGTTCCTCTTGAAAGTAAAGCAGTCCATACCTTTACTTCATAGAGATTTAAATCAAAAATCTTTCTTAATCTACTCAAAAACTCGTCTTTAACTATCATTTTATATTAATATCTAATTGTTTTTGTTTTTAAAGTTTGTTATGGTGAAAGAGTAAAATCAAATAATTACCTATTGGTAGTTATTATCACTATCTTCCCTCTTTTATCTTTTATTTTAAAATCATTTTGGTTTTTAAATCTTTCCTTATTAGTTGTAACATTTTTAGTAATTTCTATTTTTTTTGAGTTAGTTCTCTTCTTGATAAATCTCATTTGTTTTTCTAATATTTTTTTAAATTCCACATCAACAAGAAGAATTGTCTCAATTTTATCAGTCTTTTCTAATCCTAATTTCTTTCTAAATGACTGAATATATCTTGATATCTCTCTTGCATATCCTTCTGCCTCTAATTCAGGAGTTAATTTTGTATCGAGTTCAATATCAAATTCAGTTCCCT
>CEPZ01209612.1_pt1 | contig 13360 bp, 13 predicted proteins | sample 530461 | NCBI WGS metagenome assembly CEPZ01 (sample SAMEA2620106, study PRJEB7988) | marine metagenome | isolation source: saline water (ENVO:00002010), including | reverse complement strand
TGTGCAAATAGATTTTGCTTTGCCTGAAAAGTTTGAATTAACTTATGAAGGGGAAGATGGAAAGAAACATAGACCTATTGTGATACATAGATCTTCAATTGGATGTTTAGAAAGGACAATTGCTATGTTAATAGAACATACTGGTGGAAATTTTCCTTTATGGTTAAGTCCTACTCAGATAAGAATTTTAACTATTAATGATAAGAATATTAAATTTGCTAATGAGGTTTTAGATAAATTAAGTGAAGAAGGTTTAAGAGTAGAGTTAAATGATAGAAATGAATCTATTCCTAAGAAAGTTCGAGACGCGCAAGTAGAGAAAATCCCTATTGTAATTACAATTGGGGATAAAGAGCAGAAAAATAAAAAATTAGCAGTAAGAACTTTAAACGGTAAGGTTAAATTTAATGTTAACATTAATAAATTAGCTACAATTGTAAAAGAAAATATTGAAAATAAAAATGCTAAATTCTCTATCTAAATTAGAAACTTCTAGTGCATTTAAAGATTGGAAAGAGAACAATCAAGATAGTTATTTATGTAGTTGTTTTTTTATGGATAAAGAAAATTGGCAGTTTGATTATTATTTACCGAAGGAAGATAAAATTAAGTCTTTTATTGTTTCTGAAGAAATAGAAGAGTTAAAAGATGCTGAAATTTTTAAAAAAGATAAAAGAAAATTAGATTTATTAGATTTAAAAAAAGTTAAGATAAATGTTAATGAAGTTTTAGAAATTGCTAATGAATTAATAAAGAAAAAACATGATCATGAGAAGATTATTAAGAGAATTATTATTTTACAAAATTTAGAAGAAGAAACTTGGAATATTACTTACGTTACTTCGTCTTTTAATGTTGTAAACTTTAAAATAAGTGCAATTAGTGGTAAAGTTCTAGCTGAAAAAATAGAAAATATTATGAGCTTTAAAGCAAGTTAAATTTTATTAATTAGAGATAGATTTATATATAAATTAAATTAGTTATTATAGAAAAAGATGGCTAACATCCCTTTTATTCAAATCCAAGGTATCCGAAAATCCTTTGGTAAAAATGTAGTCTTAGATAATATTGCATTAGATATACCTTACGGAGAAATATATGGAATAATTGGAAAAAGTGGTTCTGGGAAAACTACATTATTAAATATATTAATTGGATTTTACAAACCTAATAATGGTGCAATAATATTTCAATCTAGAAATTTGTTAAAGGACTTGATGAATGTTAAGCAACAATTTGGTTTCGCTTCTCAATCTGGTTCTTTTTATGGAAAATTAACTGTTAAGGAGAATTTACAATACTTTGGAAAAATGTATAATGTTCCTGAAAATATTTTAGAAGAAAGGATCCCAAGATTATTAAAATTAGTTTCTCTTACAGATGCTCAGGATACTCAAGGAAGAAGATTAAGTAGTGGAATGAAAAAAAGATTAGATATTGCATGTTCTTTAATTCATGATCCTAAAGTTTTAATTTTAGATGAGCCAACAGAAGATTTGGATATTGTGTTAAGAAGAGATATTAATGATTTACTTAGGAAAATAAATAAAGAAAAAAATGTTACTATGATTATTACTTCTCATCTTTTACATGAAATGGAAGATGTTTGTGGTAGAATTGCAATATTAAATCAAAGTAAAATAATAAAAGATGGAACTGTTGATGAATTAAGAGATAGCACTAGTAAAAGTGTTGAAGTTATTTTGAAAACTGAAGATCAGAAGTATGAACAAGATGTAAAAAGCATAAATGCATTTAATGAAGTTAAAGATGTTAAAATAGCTAGAGATAAAATGTATATTTCAAGTGATAATCCATTGGATGCTTTACAGGATGTTATTAAACTTTTAAATACAAGAAAAAAGAAGATACTAGAAATTAAGATTAATAGACCATCGTTAGCTGATGTCTTTGAGGAGTTAACGAAGGATAAGGTAAAAAAAGAGGTTGAGTATGTTAAAGATAGCAAGAGTAATATTAAAGGATTTTAAACTATTAATAAGAAGCAGAAGCTCTGCGGTAGTTGTCTTATTAGGACCTTTGTTATTAATGTTATTAGTTGGGTTAGCATTTAATACTTCAAATTTATTTGATATTAAAGTTGCAACGTATTCTTCTGCGTACAATGAATTATCAGATTCTTTAATTGCAAATTTAGAAGATAATTCTTATAAGGTTTTTAAGATAGATAATGAACAGGAATGTATTAATTCTGTTGAAAGAGGAAGAAACCATGTATGCGCAGTAATTCCTGGTGATTTAGACGTTCAAAACACAGAAGGAGCCATAGTATTTTATGTTGATAAGACTAGAGTGAATATTGCTGGAGCTATTATAAATTCTTTATCTACAAAAATTTCTTTAAAATCATCTGAGATAAGTACTTCACTAACGAATACATTATTAACATCGTTAAATGATGCTAGTGTTAAACTAAATGAAAAGAAAGATGCTATTAGAAATTTAACAAGTAATTTAGTTACAACTGAAAATAGATTAATTTCCTTAGAATCTAGTACTGGAGAATTGAACACATCTTATGGTGTTAATATTTCTGACTATGGTGATCAGTTAGATGATATAAAATCTGGAAATAACCTTACTGGAGATACAGCTGAAGATATTAGTAAATTTGCTTCTAGCTTTAAAGGTTTATTGAGAAATTTAGAAGATAGATTTGATGAAATTCAAGATTTTAAAGATACTACAAATACTGAAGTTTCAAGTATAAAATCAGTAATATCTAGTGATAAAGAAATAATAACAGAAGTTGAAAAAATTATATTAGAAATAACTGAAGATATTGATAAAATTGAGATTAAAGATGTAAGTAAAATTGTTAATCCTATTACAACGGAGATAAAACCTATTGTTGCTGAGAAAACACATTTAGGAAATACATTCCCTTCATTGTTAGTTTTGGTATTACTATTCTCTGGAATATTGTTGGGTTCTACAATGATAATTAATGAGAAAAGTTCTCCTGCATACTTTAGAAACTTTATTACCCCTACAAAAGATGTTGTATTTGTTATAGGTAATTATTTTTCAAATTTGATTATTTTACTGTTGCAGTTAACAGTTATATTTGTAGTTATGATGATAATAACTAAAGCAGTCATAGAATATCAAGTAATATCAAATTTATATGTTGCATTATTTTTAATTGCTTCGGTATTTATTTTAATAGGAACATTAATTGGTTATATTTTCAAGAGTAGCGAGACAGCGAATTTAGCTTCAATGTCTGCAAGTGCTATTTTGTTATTCTTTTCAAATACAATATTACCTATTGAGACTTTGCCGACTGGAATTAGACAAATTGTTCAGTATAGTCCATTTGTTTTAGGTGAAAATGTATTAAGAAAAATTTTAATTTTCAATGAAAGTTTAGCAGAAGCCATAATACCTTTATCGATTTTACTAGGTTATGTAATTGTATTATTTGTAATTGTTTATGTTTTGAGAAAAGGCACTAAGAGAAGAGTTTAAAAATAAGTTATTCTTTTAAGTTATATGAAACAACAATTAGATCCTTGGGGAAGTTCTAATATTGAAAATTATAATAGATTAATGAAAGAGTTTGGTATTACTCCGTTTTCTGGAATATTGAAGAAAGTTAAGAAACCTAGCCTTTACATGAAAAGAGGAATTATTTACGGACATATTGGTTTTCAAGAAGTTTTAAACGCGATAAATAAGAAAGAAAAATTTGTTATGTTAACTGGGCTAATGCCAAGTGGTGCTATGCATATGGGGCATAAGTTAGTTGCAGATCAAATGGTTTATTATCAAAGTTTAGGTGCTGAATGTTTTATTACTGTTGCAGATGTTGAATCTTATTTAACTAGGAATATTTCAATAGAAGATGCTAGAAAAACAGCAGTTGAAGAATATTTGTTAAGTTATATTGCTTTAGGATTAAAACCTAAGAATTGTCATTTTTATTTTCAGTCTAATGGTTCTGTTGGCTATAATAATTTGAGTAAATATGTCTCTAAGAAAATTACATTTAATGGTGTTAAATCTTTGTATGGAGATATAACTCCTGGGAAAATAGTTTCTGCTTTAACTCAAGTTGCAGATATTTTACACCCAGAATTAGAAGAATTTGGTGGACCAAGACCTGTTGTAGTTCCAGTGGGAAGTGATCAACACCCCCATATGCTATTATCTAGAGATATTGCAACTAGAATGAAAGAATATGGCTTTGTATTGCCTGCTGCTACTTATAATAAATTTTTACCTGGATTAATGGGTGTAGATACTAAAATGTCCTCTTCTAAAGAAGAATCTTTTATTTCTTTGAAAGATACAGAAGATATAGTTGAAAAAAAGATAAAGAAATATGCTTTTTCTGGTGGAAGAACTACATTAAAAGAACATAGAAAAAAAGGTGGAAAACCAGAAGTGGATGTTAGCTATCAATGGTTGACTTTTTTAGAGGAAAATGATAGTAAATTAAAGAAAATCTATAATAATTATAAATCTGGTAAATTATTATCTGGAGAATTGAAAGAAATTTTGATTGAAAAATTGAATAAATTCTTAAAAGATCATCAAAGAAAAAGAGAGAAAGCTAGGAAGATAGTTGATAAGTTCTTAGAATAATGTTGTTACTTTAGAGTTATTAAAAATAGAAAGGTTTATAAAGGTTGATATTCTTATTTTATTATTAAATAGTAATAGAAAACAAAAATGATAGTAAAAAACGATTTTTTAAAGAAGTTAAGAAGTATATTTGATTTAAATATTTACGAAGCCAAAATTTGGGCTGCTTTACTAAGTAAAGGAGTATCAAGTGCTGGTGAATTATCTGAAATTTCAGGAGTTCCAAGATCTAGAAGTTATGATGTTTTAGAATCTCTTGAGAAAAGAGGATTTATTATAATGAAAGTTGGTAAACCTATAAAATATATAGCAGTTAAGCCAAATGAAGTTGTAAATAGAGTTAAAAGTTCTTTAATGGCAAAAGCTCATGAAAACATTCAAGTTATTGAAGACATGAAAGATACAGAAGATTTTAGAGAATTAGACCTATTGTTCAAACAAGGAATTGAACATGTTGATCCTGCAAATTTATCAGGAGCATTAAAGGGAAGAAGTAATGTTTATAATCAAATTTCAAACATGTTAAGAGGAGCTAAAAGAAGTGTTGTGCTAATGACAACTAGTAAAGGTTTAAAGAGAAAGGCAGATTTATTAAAATTAAATTTAAAAAAGTTAAAAGATGTTAAAGTTAAGATCTTAGTTCCTATAGATGAAGAAATAAAAGATACTGTAGAAGAATTAAAAGAATTTGCTGAAATTAAACACACAGAAGATGTTAAATCAAGATTCTGCGTTGTTGATGGTGAAGATGTTTTATTCTTGTTAAAGAATGATGATAATGTTCATGAAGCATATGATTCAGCTATCTGGGTTAAAACCTCACTATTCGGTGGAGCATTAGAAAGTTTCTTTGATAATGCTTGGGAAAAGTTATAATTTTAGGAGTTAAAATGGAAGAAACTCTTTTTCAGAAAACTCAAGGGAAACAATTGGAATATATTCATAAGGCTATTGATTTGGGTAAAAATCCTGCAAAAGTAAGTGAAATATTTAGAAGAAATGATATAGATTGCGCTATAGAAGAAGTTGAAGATTACTTAAATCCAAAACAGAAAATATTATTTGTAGATGATGATCGTATGCTTGTAGAAATGGGAAATATTATTTTAGGAAAGGCAGGCTATGATGTAAGAACCGCAATTAGCGGAGAGGAAGCAATGAAAACTGCTGAAAATTACGAACCAGATTTAACAATTTCAGATTATTCTATGCCAGGTATGACAGGTGTTGAACTTCTTTTGAAAATAAATCAAATTCATCCTAATTCAAAACTAATGTTATGCTCAGGAAGTGAAGATTATTTTAAGGAAATACCTGAAGAATATAGGGACAGAGTTACAACTGTTCTTAAACCATATAGACTTCCTGAACTTCAAGACTTAGTAAAATATTCTTTAGAAGAGTAAATATGTCAAACAATTATAAAATACTAGTTGTAGATGATGATTATAAACTTAGACCTCTTATTATAAGATCATTAGAAGATAATTTAGGAGATGAATATAGTTTTTTAGAAGCTTCTAATGGAGAAAAAGCTTTGGATAAAATCAATAAAGAAAATATTAATTTAATAATTTCCGATACACGAATGCCTAACATTGATGGTTATGAGCTTTTTGAAAAAATAAGAAAAAATTCAAATTTGGATAATACTGATTTTATAGCAATGAGTAACGATATTTATTTCTTAAGAACATGGGATAAAAAATATGGTAAATCAAGTGAATATGGTGAAAGAGGAATTGAAGGAACTATAGATAAGTCTTATGACATACCAGATAAGTTATGCGAGTTAATTGAAAAATTAAATCAATAATTATTTCTTTTTAAAATAAATTATATATACCAATAAGATAACTCCAGTTACAGAATAAGAATCTGCTAAATTAAAAACTGGCCATATTTTAAGATTTATAAAATCACGTACATAACCAAAGAATATTCTATCTATTAGATTACCTATAACCCCTGATAAAATTAATATTAAGTACAATCTTAATTCTTTATATTTCTTATAATAAAAAATAATTATAGAAATTACTATTAAACTTAAGAGTATTAAAAAGATGTTTTGTCCTTGCAAGATACCAAAAGCAGCTCCTGTATTTGTTATTCCTGGGATTAAAAACTTAGTTAATTGGTCTAAAAAGATCAACATTATTAATAAAATTATTTTTTTCATAACAAAAAATTTAAAAGGAACAGAGTTTATAATTTTTGTGAATGGCAGAAGAAGGAAAAAAAGAGGAGAGAGTAGTTGAGGAAGAGAAAAAAGAGGAAGATATACTTGGTGATGCAATAAATAAATTATATATAGAAGTTGACGAAACAGGTTCTGGAGTTGAGAAATTTTATTTTTGGATATTAACGTTTATTAGATCTACACCACCTTCAGGGATTAGTTTACCTAATTACCAATATAAAATTAGTAAAATTAAAGATATTTTTTCTGCGAGTGAGACTGGTGCTTATTTTGGAAATATTGAACAAAGAAAAGGGCTACAACAAGAAAAAGTTGCTCAATATATGGCAACCTTGGGAAAGATGACTAGGGATTTATTTCAGATAATAAGAGAGCTAAGAATTATTGAAGAAAGATTAACTTATTATGATAGAAGTACTCCCAAGGATAAAGACGGAAAACCGATAGAAGATTGGGAAGAAGCAGAAATAGCATTAAAGAGCATATGGATTGATTTAGTAGAAGGAGGAAGTAAAAATCCTACATCTGTGCTAGGATTAGGAAGCCAAGTTGGTTTTGTTATTTTACCAGATTTATTTTTTACAATACATCCTCAGAACAGGAAAAAAGTTAAGTATGACATGGGGGAACTAGCTAAAAGAGGAATAAATAGAAAAATAAGAGAAGTTCTAGGAAGAAAATTATGGCAATATTTAGATTGGAAGGAGAAAACAGGAAAAGAAATTAGAACAAGAAAAAATTTTGTTTTAAAATTCTTAAGACAACACTATAATGTTATGAAAATGTATATTACTTGGTTAAAACCTTATTTAAGAAATATAAAAAAATTACAAGGAAATCAAGAAGATTATGCTGAAGTTGTTACGGGTTTTGATACTAGTAAAATAGAATTAGAGATTTTAGCTAAGAAAGAAAAGACAGGAAAGGAGAAACAAAATGTTTTTCCATGTATTTTAGTAAAATTTGATTATACTGCCATACCTCAAATGGCTTATCAAGAAGAGTACCAAAGAGGTGCTGTACATTCAGGAAACTCTAAGATTTGGTTTGAAGCATATACACTTACAGATGAACAGATAAACAAATATAAGAAACAGAAAGATGATGAGGACATGGAATTAATTGCATCTGTATATGAATCTATGGATTCTTTGAAAGAAGATTTAAAAAAATATTTAGAAGAAGAAGGAGAAAAATGGCATAGTGAGGATGAGAAGAAGGAAGAGGAGAAGAAAAATTCTTTATTAAGTTTTTTCCCAGATATGTATGATAATTTCTCAAGTATTTTTAAAGGTTTTAAAGAAATTTTTACCCCTAACATTAAAAGTGAAACGCAAAAACAACAAGCTCATTGGAAGTTTAAAGATGAGGAAGCAGAAGCTAAAAGTAATGCTGAAATTGGTTTGTGGATTTTATATGATGTGTTTAAGAAAGCGCATAGAATGTTTACTTGGTAAAAGCTAATGTTTAAATAAGTAAATTCTATAGTTTGTGTATGGTTAAAGTAAAAGCTAAAAAAAGTAGTAAGAAAGATATAAATAGAATAATCCATAAAAATATTTTAGATAGATTTAATCATTTGAAAGAACTATTAAAGGATATTAAAGATAAAGAAGTTAAGAAGGAAGTTAAGAAAGATATTGAGATTATTAAGGAAGAAGTTAGAACAAATGATTTGTTTAATTTAGATGTTGGTTTAATAGAAGAAACTTTAGCAAAAGTTGAAAATTCTGTTGATGTAATTGATGATTATAATCCCCAGATAAATGAAACAAGAAGAGATAATTCTATTTTAGAAAATACTATCCAAGAACTTGCTAAAGATATTCCTAAAGATCAAAATAAAGGAATTAAGTATAGTGCTTCAAGATCTGATTATGGTGGAGAATATACAGGGAGTTATGAATCTGTTAAATATGGTTCTAACTCTTTGAAGAAAGATCAAGATAGAAGAACAAATGAATTTAATATTGTTGAAGAAACAATGGAGTTTGGAAAATACGATTCTAATTCGAAAGATATTTATAGTACAGAAAAGAAACAGAAAAAGGTGTAAAAAATGGCTTTTGAAAGTGACTATTGGCATGCAATGGACAATAAACCAGCAAAAAATCTTAATCTAGATCCTGGAACATTAGGAATTAGTGCTCCACCATTTAAAGATCAAGTAGAATCTTTAAGGACTAGGATATTTCAAGGTGCTTCGAGAATAGAGTTAGGTTTTACAGGAGCAGGTAAAGGGAATTTACAACAAGGTTCTACAACTCCTGAACAATATAGCAGTGAAGAAAGAGAATCTATGAGGCAATTAGCTAAGATAAATGATGTTGAATTATCTACACATGCTTCTTTTGGTATTGGTGGTTTATCTGGTTTTGATTCACAACAAGGAACTTTTAGTGATGAAGCTGCTGAAAGTGCATTAAATGAAGTTAAAAGAGCAATAGATTTTGCAGGAGATACTGCTAGAGGTGGCCCTGTTGTCTTACATGCTCAGGAATTTCCAAGAGCTATTTCTAGAGTTCAACCAGAAGGTGTTAAAGGAAAGTTTGAAGGTTTTGAAGAAGAGGAAGAAAAAGGTATGGTTTATTTTGCTGATGAAAGAACTGGAAAAGTTGAAGGAATTAAGAAAGATACCTTATTACCAACACCTGTGGAAGAAGTTAAGGGTGATCTTTCTAAAGGGTATAAGAGATATGAAGAAGATACAGAAGATCATAAGAAAGGAGAAATAATATTTGAAACTAAAGATTTTCATGGATATATCGAAGAACAGAAGGAAGAATTAGAAAAGAAATATCCAAATTGGAGTGGGAAAAAATTACAAGAAGAAGCTGAAGTAAAAGCACTTGTAGAATTTGAAAATAGAGAGGTAGAAAGATTAGCGGCAGATAGAGAAAGATTTGATAGAGATGTTAGAAGAAGTGAAGGATCAGTAAAAGGATTAGAAGAATTGAAAAAAAATTATAATAAAGTTTTAGAAAGTTCTTCTGATAAAGAAGCTGTAAAATCAATCTTAAGAAATAATCCGATAATAAAATCAATGGCTGAAACAGCTGGAGAAAGAGAAGAATTATTAAATAATCCTGAAAAATTTCTTGATGACGCAATAGAAGAGAGAAATAACGTGATTAGAGTTTATAGAGATGGTGTAGTTTCTTACAGCAGACAAATTGAAACATTAAAAGATAGACAAAGACACTTAAAACCTATTGAAGAGGTCGGTCTTGATAGAAGTGCTAATAGTATTGCTAAAGCTGGAATTTTTGCTTTTGATAAAGAAAAATCCTATGCTAAAGATAAAGATGGAAAATCTTTGTTTGTAGCTCCTGAGAATTTATTTGATACAAGTTATGGTTCTGATCCTAGAGAATTAAGAAGAATTATAGAGGAATCTAGGAAAAAAATGTCTGAAAAGTTGGTTGGTGATAAATCAAGGCATTTAAGTAAAAATCAAGCAGATAAAATAGCTGAAGAACATATTAAAGCTACTTTTGATATTGGTCATGCAAATACTTGGAGAAAATATTTCAAAGCTCCACCTGGAAAAGATCCGGATAAGGAATTTAATAAATGGGTTATTAAAGAAGTTGAAGATTTACAAAAGAAGAAAATTATAGGCCATGTGCATCTAAGTGATAATTTTGGTTATTATGATGAACATGTTAGTCCTGGTTTTGGTAATGCTCCTGTAAAAGAATTTGTTAGTAAGTTAAAAGAACTTGGTTATAAGGGAACTATGTTGGTTGAACCTGGGCATCAAGATATTAGAGCTTTTACTGAAGGTATGAGAAATTTAAACTCTCCCATTTATAGGTCTAAAACATGGACAGATATTGAAACAGGTTTTGGTGGATCAACTTATAGTCCTACTTACATGGTTGGAGAATATGCACCTGATGTAAGTTTAGGTGATGAACATAGAGATCATAAATTTTGGACAGGAGTTCCAATTGAATAATTTTATATATATATGTTTTATTTTAGATAAAAAAGAGGTGAACTAATGGACTTTAAGATTGAACGAAATATAAGGAGAAACATACCTTATATTGATCAAAAAGATTTGGGTATAGCTAAAAAATTTGCTACTAAAGTTTATAAAGAATTTGGAACTTTTATTTCTGCTATTGTTTTATTTGGTTCTGTTGCCCAAGGAAAAGTAAAAAGAAATGATATTGATTTATTAATTGTTATTAATGATGTTAAGATTAAAATACATCCTGAAATAATGGAAGCTTATAGAGTTATAGTTGAAAAAGCTATTCTAGATATTAGTCCTAAGATACATGTTCAAACTATGAACTATAGTAGTTTCTGGGAATATGTTAGAGCTGGAGACCCTGTTGCTGTAAATATTTTAAGAAGTGGTCTTGCATTAGTTGATACTGGTTTTTTTGATCCTTTGCAAGCTTTATTAGATAGTGGAAGAATAAGACCTAGTATTGAATCTATTCAGACATATTTTACAATGAGTTATGCAAGTTTATTTAGAAGTAGAGACCATTTACTTTCTGGAGCTGTTGATTTATATTGGGCTGCAATTGATGCTGCTCATTCTGCTTTAATGTCTGTTGGGGAAATACCTCCAAGTCCAGAACATGTAGCTGGTATGATGGGGGAGAAATTAGTAAAAGGTAGAAAATTAGATAAAAAATATGTTGCAATAATGAGTGAATTATATTTAATTAGTAAAAAGATTTCTAATAGGGAAATTAAATTTATTACTGGTAAAGAATACGATAAATTAAGAGATAAAACTGAAGATTTTGTAAAAAGAATAAAAAAATTTATTGAAGAAAAGAAATAAAAGAAGCTTATGCAGCTTCTAATTCTTCATCAACTACAGCTTCTAAGCCAGCTGTACCTAGATCTGTAGCACTTACTTCTGGTTTTCTTCTTTTAGCAGCTTCGTCTCTTATGCTTTTTAATGCATATTCAGTGAAAGGAATATTAGTTTCCTCAGGTTCTGGCTTATATCCAAGCTCTTTTTCTCCTATGTAAGCTAATCTTTCTGTGTCTCTTAAAATTGGTAATAAGTTAGCTTGTGCTACTTCATAAGTTTTTTTAAATTCCTCATTTTCTTTTCCACTTTCTAAAAGGAATCTAATAAACTCAGTTTTATTTGTAAATCTATCCTTAACATCTTTTAGAAATGCTCTCATTGGATACATCATACCATGTTTCAGAGAACTTGAAAGTGCTTCCATATCTCCAACTCCACCAACAGATTCAGCGAATGTGTTTATGTATTTTTCTTCAAAAGCTTCTGGATTATCTAGTCCAGCATCAATTGCTTTGTCAGTTTCTGTTTTGAATTTTATGTCAGCTTCATATTTAGGTTTTGTATTTTCTTGTTCTGTCATTTTATTTTTTAATATAACCTCCATTTCTGGTTAATATATCTAAGATATAATCCTTTATAAAGCTTTCTATTTATATTTACTTAATAGTAGTTACTAATTATCTTGTCTCCACTTGTCTTTTAGTGTTTTTAATATAGAATCTAGAAGTTCCCAATCTGCTTCCTTACCCATAGTTAAGGAGAATTCTTGGCCATTTGCTAAAAGTTTAATTGGGAAATTTTCATTATCTCCATTATTTTTAGTATCTTCTGTTTTTTTAGAAATTTCAGTATTTTTAAAGGAAGCATAATAATCTTTGATTTCTTCAGAATTAGGCATTTCTTCAGAGGCCATTATTGGTTCTTGGACATTTTCTTCAATATCTGATTTTTCAGTAATCTGTGGCATTTTAGGTTGTTTAGTCTCAAAGATTTTTGATTCTTGTACTTGTTTTATACCTAGTAAATATGTTTTTGAGCTTTCAACAGCATATTCTATCTCAATTTCAGAGCTAAAAATAGATTCTATTTTTTCAGTAGTTTTTGCTAAATTTATCATATCATAATCATTTAGTTTTTGGGATCGTGAGGATTTATCATAAACTGATTTTTTAACTGTTTCTCCTGTATTATCATCTTTTGTTAATATTTCATCTTGAGTATTTACTTTTCTATCTATTATTTTATGAGTCTCTTTTTCTAAACTAAAGAAATCTGGTTCTATTATGTTTGTTTTTATTGGTTCTATTGATCCTAGGATAGATTTTATTATAATTGATGAATTTGTTGTTTTTGAGGTTCCTGAAATTTGAGGATTTACCATTTTTTGAATTATAATTGAAGGTTTTATGTTTTTTTTATTTGAAATTAATTCTCGTGTTAAAATAGAAGCAAAACATTTTTGTATTGTTGAAATTATATTTTGATTACCTCTAACGTTTAAGAAAGCAGAAGGGTTTTTTATATAAGAATTATTTAGAGATATTCTTACCGCGACGGAGGGAGAATCACGACCTGCTTTGATCATGTTAATTGTTGGGATATTTGCTAGTTTGTAAACGTCTATATTTACATTCAAATTATTATAAGCTTCTAAAATTTGGTTTTTTAATTTAAAAGACATTTCAGAGTCCATAATTGATTCTTGTAGTTGTGTTATTCTTTCTTGCAGTTTTTCTTCATTTTCTAGATTAAAATTCTTT
>CEPZ01026085.1_pt1 | contig 13365 bp, 16 predicted proteins | sample 530461 | NCBI WGS metagenome assembly CEPZ01 (sample SAMEA2620106, study PRJEB7988) | marine metagenome | isolation source: saline water (ENVO:00002010), including | reverse complement strand
ACAACAAGAAAATCTCCTTGTGGAGATGGAACAGCAACTTTTGACAGGTTTGAAATGAGAATCCATAAAAGGCTTATAGACTTGCCTGCAAATGAAAAAGTTCTTCACAACATTATGCGGCTTAAAATTCCAAAAAATGTTGATATAAAAATTGAAGTTAAGGAATAATCTATTATATAATTCTAAATATAAATACTTATAATAAATATATCATTTTTTAAAAAATGAGTTTAGTAATTATTGCTGCATTTTCAGATAATAATGTCATTGGAAATAATGGAAAAATTCCTTGGGATATCCCTGAAGATAGGGAAAGATTCAAAGAGTTAACTTTACATCATCCTGTTATTATGGGGAGAAATACTTATGATTCAATTTTAGAAAGAAATGGAAAACCATTGCAAAAAAGAATAAATATTGTGTTAACATCTTCGGAAATTGAAGAAAGAAGGGTTATAACTGAAGAAAGTTTAGGGAAAGCAATAATGAATGTAAGAAGATATGATAAAAATATTTATATTATAGGAGGAGAAAGAGTTTACAGAAACGCCCTTCCAACTGTAGGCCAAATGGAATTAACAAGAGTTTATGGGAAATTTGAAGGAGATGCTTTTTTTCCAGAAGTAAACTGGGATAAATGGCAAAGAACATTTGAAGAAGAACATGATAAATTTTCATTTGAGACTTATGAAAGAAAATAAATAATGCTTAAATTTATTTAATTATAGGTAAAATGAGGACGTAAGGCTTTTAAATAATCATTTAATCTACTTATTAATTAGTAAAAGAATTTTATATGTCGAAGATGATGATCTTTCATATAAGCTTGTTCATGATTTGCTTAAAAATAAAAATCATGAAGTTGTTCGAGCAAAAGATGGTGAAGATGCAATTAAAAAATTTGAATCAAAAAATGATTTTTCTCTTATCTTAATAGATATTAAATTACCTAAATTAAATGGTTTTGAAACTACCAAGAAAATTCGTAAATTAGAAGAAAAAGTTCATAAAAATAGAAGAATTCCAATAATTGCTCTTACTGCTTGTGCTATGAAAGGAGATAGAGAAAAATGTTTAGATGCTGGATGTAATGATTATTTATCAAAACCAATTAATCTAAAATCATTTTATGAAATGGTTTCTAGATCTCTTTAAAGTTAATTAATAAACTTTATAAACAAATTTCTCTAAAACTTTTTGTAAATAAATTTTAAATTATTATAAACAAAAATGAAGAGATCATCAAGAAGATGGAAAAAGCGATGGCAAATGCGCTGGAAATGGCAAAGAAAAAGATTGAAAAAGGAAAAGCGTAAGAGAAAACTTCGAAGAGCTCGTAGTAAATAATTTTTATTCTGTATGTTTCTGTACAATAATTAATATAAAGAAATTTAATTTTTTGTAAGTATGCCAACAGTAGCAGGTGATGGTGATATTTATAATGAATTAGCAAGACTTCTTAAAAAATATGACAAAGTTAAAGATAAAAGTCCAGGATCAAAAGAATACAAGGATTTTTTAGCCATTTCTTATCGTCTTGGAGAAATTAATGTGAATGGAAGAGGTTTAGCTGAATCATGGCTAGCTAGAAAATTATTGAAAAGAAATAGTTAAAGATACTAAATCCTACACAACAATCTTTATAAATTTCCTTAAAAATAATTCTATATGACAAGTGAAATTTGGACTGAAAAGTACAGACCTTCTAAATTCTCTGAAATTGTTGGACAAGATGAAATCATAAAAAGAATTCATTCATTAACTAGTTCTTTGAATATACCACATTTAATGCTTGCAGGACCAGCAGGAACAGGAAAGTCGACTTTAGCTTTAGTTGTAGTAAAAGAACTTTATGGTAAAAACTGGAAAGAAAATTTTCTTGAATTAAATGCATCTGATGAAAGAGGAATAAATATTGTAAGAGAAAAAGTAAAAAATTTTGCAAGAACAAAGTCACTTGGAAATGTGCCTTTTAAAATAATTTTTCTTGATGAAGCAGATGCCTTAACACCTGAAGCACAACAAGCATTAAGAAGAACAATGGAAAATTATTCATCAACTTGTAGATTTATTTTGTCTTGTAATTACTCAAGTAAACTTATTGATCCAATACAATCAAGATGCATTCTTTTCAGATTCAAACTTCTGGAAAAAAAAGATATTGAAAAAATAATTCAAATGATTTCTGAAAAGGAAAATTTAAGCATAAATCCTGAAGCAGTTGAAATTATTTATGAAGGAAGTGAAGGAGACTGCAGAAAATGCATTAATCTTTTACAGTCAACTGCTGCAATTTCTCCTTTAATAACATTAGACCTTGTTAATACAATAATTTCAGATGCAAAACCTAAAGACATTAAGGTTGCACTTGATTATGCTCTTTCTGGCGACTTTGAAAAATCAAGGGAAAAACTTTTTGATATAATGCTAAGGCAAAGCATTTCAGGGCAAGATATTATAAAAGCAATTCAAAAAGAAATCTGGAATCTTCCTATTGAACCTGAAATAAAAGTAAAACTCACTGAAAAAACAGGTGAAGCAGAATTCAGAATTATCGAAGGTTCTGACCCATTTATTCAGCTTCAGGCTTTGCTGGCAAGTTTTATTCTTGCTGGTTTGGGAAAGGGATAAAATGACGTGGACTGAAAAATACAGACCTAAAAGTTTTTTAGAAATAAAAGGACAAGATGAGGCAGTTATAAAAATAAAAAATTTTATAGAAAGATTTAATTTAGGAAAATTAACAAAAACAGCCAAAAAAGCATTGATTCTTCATGGAGGTCCCGGAACAGGAAAAACAACTCTTGCTCATGTAACAGCAAAAGCAACAGATTCAGAAATATTTGAATTAAATGCTTCTGATTTAAGAAACAAAAACAAACTCCAGGAAGTTCTAAAGCCAGCAATTGAACAAAGATCTCTTGTTAAAAAAAGAAAAATCATTCTTGTTGACGAAGTGGATGGAATTTCTGCAGCAGATAGGGGGGGATTAACAGAACTTCTTTCATTAATTGCCATTACCCCTTACCCAATTATTATAACTGCCAATGATATATGGAACAAAAAATTCAGTCCTTTAAGAAGAAAATCAGAAATTATTAAGCTAAATGAAATTGATTATAGAATAACAAAAGATGTTTTAATTAATATTTTAAGAAAAGAAAATAAATTCCTTAACAGTGATATTTTAACAGAAATTGCAATAAAATCAAAAGGCGACTTAAGAGCGGCAATAAACGATGTGCAAAGAGAATCTTCTGTAAGCTCAGAAATTTTCCTTGATGAACGAAATAAAGAAAAAGACATATTCAATGCATTAAAAGAAATATTCAAGAAAAAACCTTCAAAAGAAACTCTGGAAATTTTTAATTCTGTAAAAATGCCAATAGATGAAATAATTTTATGGATGGAAAAAAATATTCCTGCAGAATATCATGGAGAAGAACTTGCAAGAGCTTTTGATTTGCTAAGCAAGGCAGATATTTTTAAGGGAAGAATTTACAAGCAACAATATTGGAGATTTTTAGTTTATGAAAATATTTTTTTAAGTTATGGAATTTCTGCGTCGAAAAAAAATGAAAAAATTGGTTTTACAAGTTATCAAAAACCAGATAGAATTTTAAAAATATGGCTTAATAATAGAAAAACAGAAAAAAAGAAATTAATTGCAAAAAAATATGCTAGATATGTTCATATAGGTGAAAAAAGGGCAATGAATGAATTTCCGATGTTTGTTTCTATTTTAAGAAAGCCTTCTGTACAAAAAGAATTAAGACTTAGTGAAGATGAGATTGAATATTTAGATAAACATTCTTAAATCTATCAAATGCAAACTTTTTTTTATTTTTTTCAATCCTTTTTTCTGAATTTGTCTAACTCTTTCTCGGCTTATTCCAAGCTCTGAACCAATTTCTTCTAAAGTATATTCTCTATCAACCCCCACACCAAAACGCTGTCTAATAATTCTTTCTTCACGCGGATTTAATCCAACTAAATGTTTTTTCATCACACTTATCATTTCAGCCAAAAATATAGTTTCATCTTGTCTTACAAACCGGGTAAAATATTGTGCTTCCAATCTTCTATCAAAAGGGTTTTCATTATCTGGATTTATAATTTTATCAAAACTAAGATTAGTTGGAGGAAATTTTTCATCTTTTTTTTTTCTTAAAATTTTGGCTCTCTTTGTATTTATTCCACTTTTATATCCTGGGGGATTATTTTCCAATGCATAATTAAACATACCTTCTACTGATTTTTTCATGACAAATGTAGAAACACCTGCCCTTAAGGGATTATAATGACCAAATCTTTCAATTACAAATACATTTCCTGCATTAACTAAATCTCCATATTCTAATTGAAATTCATTTAAAGAATGTTTTTCTAAATAAAATCCTTGTCCTTCACAAAAACCATAACCCTTTCCATTCAACAACCCACTTGCAATAGATTCTATTCCTGGTTGCATTTTTTCAATAATTTCATTAACTATTTCTACCTGTCTATCAGTTCTATCATTATCTTCAACACCTCCTCTATTTTGTTTCATAATTATAAGAAACTCTAATCCCAGTTTATTTAATCTTTCTGAATCTTCTCTTGTATAATTCATTTTGTAACTCATTTTGTAAATTGTTATCAAAAAAAGGATTTTTTAATATATAAATATTTATGAACAAAAGTAAATCAAAGATTTTTATTTGTTTGTCTTGTAAAAACAATCCAAACAAAACAAAAACAATTAAAAATCCTCTTAGTTATTTTTTAATATGCCATACGATATTCAACTTGGAAGAAATTTAGCTGACAAAGAAATTTTTGGTGATAAAGGTTTTGTCTTTCTCGGAAAAAGTTATGTAAAAATGGGGCAATATACTTCATTAAGCAATAAAATTTTTATGGATGTTGCACGTAGTCATGTGGTCCTCGTGGCAGGAAAACGTGGAGCGGGAAAATGTCTTCATGAAGATACATTAATTACTCTTGCAGATGGTTTACAAATTCCAATAAAAAATTTAGAAAATAACAAAGAAAAAGTTTTATCTCTTAATAATAAATTAAAAATGGAAAAATCAAAAAAATCAGAATTCTTTTCAAGAGAAGTAAATAAATTATTAAAAATAAAATTAAGAAGTGGAAAAGAAATAAAACTTACCCCAGAACATCCATTATTTACAATTAAAGGATGGACACCTGTACAGGATTTAACAATAGGCTCTAGAATTGCTACTCCAAGAAATCTCCCTAATTTTGGAAATGGGAAAATGCCAGAACATGAAATAAAATTACTCGCTTATTTAATTGCAGAAGGTCATACAAAAAGTGTTGTTTTATTTTCAAACAGCGATGAAAAGATAATCAATGACTTTAGAAATGCTTTGAAAAAATTTGATTCTACACTTGAATTAAAAAAAGATAAAGAAAACAATTACAGAGTTTCTTCTCCAAAATGGAAAAATAAAGCCTTAGAACATAATTATAAAAGAAATGAAAAAGGACATTTTCTAAAAGGAAATAAAAATAAATATAAAAAAAGAAGTATAAGAAAATTAATAGAAAGAGAAGAAATATTTGGATTGCTTGCTACTAAAAAATTCTTTTCTCAAAATATTATAAAATTAAAAAAAGAAAATCTTACATTGTTTCTCAACAGACTTTTTAGTTGTGATGGTAGTTTATACAAAGTTAATGATTACTGGGAGGGATCATATAGTTCGTCATCAAAAAAAATGATAAAACAGGTTCAAAGCCTTTTACTAAAATTCGGAATACTATCTAAACTAAGAAACAAAAAAATGAGATTAAATGATAAAGAATTCCAATCATATGAATTAGTTATAAATTCAGAAAATCTAGTGAGATTCATCGAAGAGATTGGATTTTTTGGTGAAAAGCAGAAAAAAGAATTTTTAGCCAAAAGTGATATCCTCTCAAAAAAAAGAAATCCAAATATTGACACAATCCCAAAAGAAATATGGGAAACTTATACTCCAAAAAATTGGGCAGAAATTGGAAGACAAGCAGGATATAAACATCCAAAAGCAATGAGGGAAAGAATTAGATATTCTCCTTCAAGACAAACATTACTACAAATTGCAAAAATAGAACAATATAATCCTCTTTATATTTTAGCAACCTCAGATATTTTTTGGGATGAAATAATTTCTATAGAAATTTTAGATGGAAAATTTAAAGTTTATGATATTTGTGTTCCAAAAAACCATAATTTTGTAGCAAATGATATAATAGTTCATAATTCTTATACACTTGGAGTAATAGCAGAAGAACTTTCAAATCTTTCAAAAGATGTAAGCCAAAATATTGCTTCCCTAATTTTTGATACAATGGGAATTTATTGGACAATGAAATTTCCAAATAAAAAAGATAAAGAACTTTTATATGAATGGGATTTAAAATCAAAAAAATTACCTGTAAAGATTTTTGTTCCTTTTGGACATTACGAAAAATATTTAGAAAAAAGAATTCCTGTAGATAAAAAATTTGCCTTGGATGTTTCAGAATTGAATTCAGAAGACTGGATTATAACTTTTGGCTTGGATATGATAAATCCTGTAGCTGTTTTAATTGAAAGAATAGTAAGTGAATTAAAAGAACAAAAAAAATTCAGTATTAAGGAAATAATTGAAAGTTTGGAAAAAGATGAAAAAGCTCCAGAAGAAATTAAAAGTGCTGCTGTCGGCCTTTTTGAAGCGGCAAAAACATGGGGAATTTTTTCAGAAAAAGGAAAAAAACCAACAAAAATAGACGATTTAATTTCAGGGGGAATGACTTCTATTTTAGATTTAAGTGTTTATAATTCAGTTGGATTGTTTAATGTAAGGGCATTAGTTATTAGTTTAGTTTCTCGAAAAATTTTCAATCAAAGAATGGAAGCTAGAAAAAAAGAAGAAATAATGTCATTAGCAAAAGGTTTTGATTTTATGTCATCAGAAGAAAAAAAGGAAACTCCTTTAGTTTGGTTTTTCATTGATGAGGCTCATGAATTTTTACCTTTGAATGGAAAAACAGTTGCAACAGATGCTCTTGTGCAATTATTAAGAGAGGGAAGACAACCAGGAATCTCTCTTGTTTTAGCAACACAGCAGCCAGGACAAATTCATAGAGATGCAATGAGCCAGTCAGACATGGTAATTTCTCATAGAGTCACATCTCTTCCAGATTTAGAAGCATTAAACTATGTAATGCAGAGTTATCTTTTAGATAGTATAAAAAAATTTATGGATGATTTGCCAAATTTAAAAGGTTCTGCAATAGTTCTTGATGACAACTCTGAAAGAATTTATCCTATGAGAATTCGCCCAAGATTTACATGGCATGGTGGAGAAGCTCCAACAGCTATAAAAACTGATAAAAAGTTTTAAAAGAACCACTTATTAGTGATTACAATAGAAAGATTTATAAAGTTTAAATTTCCTTAAATTCTAAAGAAAATGGGAAGAAAAATAAAAATGAATTTACTTGAAAAAGCTGCTGTAGGAGCAGGAGTTGTAGGAGCTGTTTCTACTTTACCTTATTTAGATAGTGGGGAAAGCGCATTAAATAATCCCTATATCCTTGGTTTATTGGCAATAGCTACATTAGGGGCTTGTTCAAGATTATACAGAACTAAAAATAATAATTATGATGAATAAAATGAAAAATAATTATAGGGAATGTATGATGGTTCAAGTAGGAAAAACACATACAATATACCCCTCAGAAGAAATAAGAAAAGATACTGCTATAGGGGAAGGTTATATTCTGCCAGCTGTAGGAAAAATAGTGGTTTTATGTCAAATTGAAAGAGGAAAATGTCCTTATGAAAAAGAAGGACAAAGAGGAAAAGATACTGACAAAAATTCACCAACAGGAGATGTTTGTGTTTGTAATTCGAAAGGTTTAATTAAAAAAACAGAATGGTTAGAAAAAATATAATCAAAATGGTAGAAAAATGTGAAATGTTTGCATCAGGAAATGCATATCAAATATATCCTCAAGAAGAAATGAGAAGAAATTTATCTGGAGAAGGGGGATATGTAATTAGAGAAGAATTAGTATTATGTCCAATAAAAGCAGGAAAATGCCCTTATAAAAAAGAAGCAATTAATGGAAAAGGAGAAATATTAAGAATGTTTGATGGAACACTTATTACAAAATCAATATGCACTTCAAAAGGTTTAGTTGAAATGGTGGGAAAAGTAGATTTAAAGAAAATGTTTGAAGAAGAAAAAAGTGTAAATGATAATCCTAAAAAATATAGGGCGTTTTAAACAATTTTAAAATCAACTCTTACCCTAAATTTGTAAGGAGCAATTTCTCCTGTCTTTTTTATATTTAAAATTTTTATTTTCTTTCTAAATTTTTTTGCTTCTAATTTTATTTTTTCTTTTATAGAATTAATTTCATCAGATTTGCAAAAATCATAATAATATATTTTTGTATTTTTTTTACTTAATATAAATGCTTGTTTTAAAAAAGAATCTTTCAACTGAGGACGGGGCATTACAATAACCTCAAATTTATCTTTTAATTTTTTTGAAATTCTCTTAATATCTCCTTGAACTAATTCTATTTTGTCTTTAACTTTATTTAACTCAATATTTAATTTTGCATATTTATTTGCTTCTCTATTTATTTCAACAGAAAAAACTTTTTTTGCCTTGGAATTTTTTGCAATAACAATTGAATAAGGCGCAACGCCTGAAAACATAACCAAAACTTTGTCATTTTTTTTAATTTTTGAGGTAATTTCCTTTCTTTCACTGCTTAACCTAGGTGAAAAGTAAGTAGAATTAATATTAAATCTAAAAATACAATTATTTTCTTTATACAAAACTTCTTTTGTTTTCTCTCCAAGAACATGTTTTGTTTTCTGCTTTCTTAATCTCCCTTTAAATCCACGAGTTTTCTCAAGAACTGTTTTAACTGATTTATTTTCTTTTAAAATCTTAGAAGCGAATTTCTTTTTTTCTTTTAATTTAAATTCACGAGAAAATTTAACTAATGCAATATTTCCTAAAACATCAAAAGCTCTTGTTTTCTTATTCATATTCTATAAAAGATAAGAAACTTTATAAAAACTCTTTTCTTATTTCAAAAATGGAAAAGAGAAGTTTAGTTTTAAGTTTTTTCTCAGTATTTCTTGGAATTATGCTAATTAATATTGTAAGTGCACAGTTTTATGGAGGTTTTTCTTTAAGTAATATGCTTAATAGTGTAGACCCTTCAACGATGGTTCTAGGGACTATCTTTATAATTTCCTTCGCTTTTTTGAATTTTTCATTATCAAGATTTTTTAAAGGAAGTGAAGGAATAGCAGGAGTGGTTGCTTTCTCAATTTCATTGCTTATAACATGGGGAATTAACAGGACTGGTTTTGATTATAGTAGTCTTTTTTATGATATTTTCTTCTTCATACCTGAAGATCTTTTGTACACTCTTATGCCTTTTGTTTTACTTGGATTAATTATTTTCGGAATTGTTAAATTAAAAAGTTTCGGAAAAGTCTTTGCAATTCTTGGTGGATTCCTTTTAGCAATTGTAATTTTTACTGATTTAGTTTATGAAAAAGGTATTGTTGGTACGATTGGAGCCATTTTTCTTGTAGTAGGCCTTTGGTTAATGTTTCGTAAAAAAAAAAGATAATTTAGATAGTGGTTCTAAAGTTTCTAAAGCCTACTCTTCAGGTACAAGAGGTTATGCAAACAGATATTCTAATTGGAAAAATTCAAGGCAACAAACTCAACAACAAGCTGCTAAAAAACAGGCTTACGCAAGAGATAGGGCAGCAGCTGAAAAAGAAAATATTCGAAGAAAACAAGCGCAACAAAAGAAAAAACAATTATTGTTAGAGGATAAAAGAAAGAAAGTATTATTATTGGAAGATAAAAGAAAGAATCAATTACTACTTGAAGATAAGAGGAAGGAAGAAAAGAGACAAAAGAGAGAGCAAGAATTACTAAGAAAAGCAGATAAGACTAAAAAAAGAGTTGAAAAAGAAGAAAGAGAGAAAAATAAAAGATTATTAGAGGAGGAAGAAAAAAGAAAAGCTCAAGAAAAAATTGAGGAAGAAAAACAAGAAGAAGCTAGAAAAGAAATGGAAAATAGTGATAAAAAATTAAAAGAATCTAAAAAAAGGGTTGAAGAAGAAGAAGAAAAGAAAAAAACAATAAATAAATTAAGATATGATATATCTAAAATAGATAAAAAATACGAAAAATTGAAGAATGAAAGTAATAAAATATACTTAAAGTTTAATGATGAAGATTTTGACACGGATTCTAAAGAAGCAGAAAGATTAACAAAAAAAGTAAGAAAAATAGAGAAAGAAATGAAAAAGTTAACCCGTAGCAAAATGCTTTTATCTGCAAAGCTCGGAACTGAACAAAACAATTAAATATTCTAACTAAACCCATTCGCCAAGTCCTTTTTGTTGTTGTTTTTCCTTAATATGTCTTAACTTTTCTAATTGTTTTTCTACCCTGTCATTAGAAAAATCATGCCTTTCAACTAAGATTTCACGAATTTTTTCTTCGTCAACTTTATTAAATTTGAATTCAAAATCCTGAACGTCTGGTTTATGGAAAAGTTGAAAAATTTCCTGCCAATTAAATCTATCCTCCTCTGGTAAGGACATCATTTGTTCCTCAACACTCTCAAAAATTAAAACAGGTTGCCTATACTTTCTTACAATTTCAAGTGCTCTTTTTTGCCCTATTCCAGGAATTCCTTTTGGATTATAATCTGTTCCAACCAAAATTCCTAAACAAATAAGTTGATCAAGATTTATTTCTAAACTATTAAGAACTTTTTCAAGTTCAATCAACTCCGGTTTTACCTCCACCCACCCAGAAACAGTCCTCCTCTTTCTTGAGAGTGTTAAATTCCTTACTAAATTCTTTGCTCCAAACAATAAAGAATCGTAATCCTGAGATGCTGCGGCGAATACATTTTCATGAGTTTTTGATAAATGAGCAGCTTGTGACTCTCCTTCACTAGGAGCTTGTATTACTGGTATACCCATAGCTTCCAAAAGTTCCTTACTTTCTGTTATCATTTCCCCATCAAGTCTTAACAATTGACTGCTATATTTTCTTATTGATCCAATGTCTTCTTCTTTCTTTGCTTGCTCATATCTCTCTTTTGCTAAATCTCTTCCCTCTTTTCTTTTTATATGGGTTTTTTCCTTCAACTCAGGAGCTTCGCCATCAAAAACATAAACAAGTTTTATTCCTTCTGAAAGCAAGCTAACATTTCTGTAAAAAATCCCTGAAAGATGACTTGTAATTCTTTTCTTATTATCCATTAATGGTGTGCCATCAATTTGCCTTACTGATGATAAAAACTGATATAAAATATTAAAAGCATCAACACAAACAATTTCTCCGTTTAAATCTGAAATTTCAATTTCCTTTCTCGGAATAATTTCACTAATATTTAATCCCATTTTAAATTAAAGTAAAAGGAATATAAAAATTTAATCTCTTCCTAATCTTCGTTTTCCATATTTCTTTAAACCTTCACATACTTTCCAAACTTGATTATCATCCATATTTGCTACAGGTGTAACTCCATCAGGACCAAATTTTCTTCCAAAATAATCAACCATTGCTTCCCTTCTACCCCTATAATCATTAGAGTGTAAATTTTCTACTCTTCCTAAAAAACCCCTATATGTTTCATCTTTAGCTGTTCTTTCTCTTGGTTTAGTAATTGGTCTTTCTTCTATAACAGCAACTTCTAAATTTTTTCCACTAAAATCTAATTCAGGTTGTTTTCCCCTATCATATAACTTTGGATTTTCTATATCTACATCATGAAGACCCATCTCATTACATAAATTAAAATAAGATTCAGCATCTCCAATATTTAAGGCTCTTTTTCTTAGCGTTTCTAAAGCATTATATTCTTCTCTTTCCATATTTTTAATCACTATTTAGTGGTATTTAAAGTTTATGTTCACCAATTATTTCTCTCAAATAATCTTCAAAATCCTCAGAATTTCTATTTTTTGCTAATCTTCTTAATTTTTGATATTTTTCAGAGTTCCTATTTAAGAAAATATCTCTTCTTTTTTCTCTATCAAAAGATGAATCAAAAACAGAAATTCCTTCAATAGATAGAAGGGCATAATTTCCACTCTTTAGTCTATATGCTCTATAAAAATTATTCTTCCAAGTCTCAATAGATTTTCTCATAGAAGGATTACTTCTAAAATAAATGAATTTTTCTCTTTTTATCTTTACACCAAAACCAAAATATCCTAGTCTACTTTTACTAGTTGCAAATCTTTCCAAATTCAATTTTCTCAAAGTCATAAATTAAATTTTACATTAATGTTATTTAAAGCTTTTGTCTCAAAATTTAAATAATCAAAACTCCATTAATTAAAATGAAAATAGACTTTATACCAATAGATTATGACTATTTTGACTTTGAAGGAAGAAATTATGCAAAAATAATAGGAAGAAACTCTCAAGGCAAAAGAGTTTGTGTAATTGACTCTTGCCCCATATATTTTTGGGCAATTTTAGAGGACAATTTAAAGAAAGAGAAAATAAACAAGTTAATTAAAAAAATAAAAAAAATAAAACTAGATACAAAAGGAAGAAAGACAAAAGTTGAAAATGTTGAGCTTCATGAAAAAAAAATTATTGAAAAAAAAGTAAAGGCACTCAAAATTTTTGCAACAAATTACAAAGATTTACATGATATTGCAGATAAGCTTGGAATGGATGAAATTAAAAAAAGGCGTGGTTATGACCTTGGTTTTATAACTCATTATATAATAGAAAAAAAACTTATTCCTTCAAGATGGTATGAAATTACAGGAGAATTGCTAAACAATTCTCAAGAATTTGGAGGGATAGACTCTGCGTTAGATGTTGATTTGTGCATAAAAGTTGAAAATATTGAAGAAATAAATCCTGATAAAAGCCCCAGATTCACTCCTAAAGTTCTTGCGTATGATATTGAAACAGATGATATAAAAATTGGAGAAGGAGAAATTTTAATGATTTCTTTAGTTGGAGATAATTTCAAAAAAGTGATTACTTGGAAAAAATCAAAAACAAAACCAAAATATGTTGAATATGTAGAAGATGAATCAGAACTTTTGGAAAAATTTGTGCAGTATGTAAAAGAAATATCACCGGATTTTCTTGTAGGATATTTTTCAGATGGTTTTGACTTGCCTTATTTGAAAGCACGAGCAGATAGATTTAATGTAAAATTAACATTAGGGCTTGATGGCTCTCAACCAAGATTTAGCCGAGGTGCAAATTTAACAGGAAAAATTAAAGGTATTGTACATTTGGATATTTTAAAATTCATAAGAACAGCTTATGCTCAATATATGAAATC
>CEPZ01209613.1_pt1 | contig 13369 bp, 14 predicted proteins | sample 530461 | NCBI WGS metagenome assembly CEPZ01 (sample SAMEA2620106, study PRJEB7988) | marine metagenome | isolation source: saline water (ENVO:00002010), including | reverse complement strand
AGTTCAACGGGCTTATCCCTCAAGAATATTTCAAAACTTTTTCCTTTCTTCCACCAAAGTAGTGCCATAATTAACTGTATGGAGAAAGATATATAACAGTTTCTTCAGCCTCTGAGTATATTGGTTTTATTTCCCAATTAGTGTAATCACCAACCAGAAGTTGTTTTATTCCTTTATTTGTACTCTTGGCAACTGCAATGGGGCAGGAAGTCCAAGTGTTTTTGATAAAGGAATGGCTGTCACCAAAGCTACTTCAAAAATTCGATTCATAAATATTGCGAAGATTTTATCATCGATTTTTTTGTTCTTTTTCCAAGCTTTTTGAAGATCTTTCAATTCCTTTTCTTCACCTGTAATGAATAAGGCACCTTCAATGTTAATGTGCCCAGAACTTTCATAAGATATATTGAAATTGAACTCAACTAAAGCTCCTTTTCTTTTATCGCCAACAGCGAAAATTTCCTCAGCAGAAATTTTAGTAATTTCTGGCTTGGTTTCGATTTTAATTCCTCGTTTAAGTTTACCTCTCACGGCATCAACTTTTGTAATTTTATCACCAACAATCATCATTGTGATATTCTCGAGTTGTTTAAACTTTTAAAGATTGTTATTTAGAATTTGTTTCTAATTTTGAATAAGTAATAAAGATATGTTCCTATTAATGCTAAAGTTCCAGCAATTACTATTGAAGTTATTAATTTTCTTCTCTGATTTGAGATGTCCTCATTACTCAAGCAAGTTCCATCTGATTTACAAGCCCCTAATTGACATTGATAATCTTCAGAACAGGAAGAATCTCCTGCCTTTTGAAATTTCCAAGTTCCAGATTCACAAAAGGATTTGTTTTCTACTTTTCCCTCTTCTGAGCAAGTTTTTTCATAACTCACAGATTCTTTATACTCAACAGATTGTTGATCTTCAAAGCAATCTGGATCATCAGGGAGTGAGCAGCCCTCAGGACAATAATAATCATTACTTCTACATTCAACAGTAAGTTCATTAGTACAAGATCTTCCCACCGTTCCATCTCCTGCACATAAGTCAATAGTTGCTTCATCATCATCTTTACAATCTAAATGATTCAGACAAGTATTATTTACTGAACAATCAGCATCATGAACTGTTCCAAATAAGTTTTGTTCATTTTTACAATCTAAAGGGCAGAAATCGTCACCAGATTTACAATCAGTTATTGGTTCATATTTACATACAGATTGCTCACCATATGATCCTTCACAAGAGTCTTCAGTTCCGGGATTATTATCATCACACTCAGAATCGAGTTCACATTTGTCTTGTAATACGCAATCATAGTCAGTATATTTACTACAGAACTCCGGACAATAACCATCATTATCTGTGCAAGTTACAATTGTTTCATGAGTACATTTGTTTATGTTTTCCATACATGAATCGATTGTTGATTTCAATTGATCATCACAATCCAAATCAGTTGTACATTCAATTCTTTGCAAAATATGAATTAGAAGTGTGGCATAATTTGTTTTCTTCTCAGAAACGTACAGCGTAGCGTTAACCGTAATGTTAACTTTGTCTATTGATTTAGTTTCATTTAGACTAAGTAATTTCCAATTATCTTCAACACCAACTCGAATTTCGGTTTCAGATAAAACATCCAATAGTGTAATGTTTCTTCCAGCCATTACAATAGATTCACCTTCTTCAAGAGTTATTTGTTCTGATGCGATATATTGTGCTGCGAAAACAGTAGGTAGAATTAATAATAACAGCAGGAGTTTTTTCATAGATTTAATAACTCGTAGAGTAATATAAATCTAGCCCTGCCCGGATTTGAACCGGGGTCCTCCGGCCCAGAACCAGAGATGATTGACCGCTACACTACAGGGCTATAAACTTGCTCAAAATTATTTCTTTATAAATATCTCGGAAATCCTTATAAATTAATATAATGTAAATAACTCATGAATGTATTCGTACAAACGCTGTTTCATCCAATATTAGTAGTTTCTTTAATTTCGGCAGGAGTTTCACAATTTATTAAGATGCTTTTGTATTCATTTAAGACTAAAAAATTACTGATTCATGTTTTGTGGAAAGGTTATGGAAATAAAGCAGGAATGCCAAGTTCTCATACAGCATTTATGACTGCAGCCTGTGCAGCCATTTATATTTTAGATGGCGGAGTTTCAAATTTATTTATGTTAGCAGTAATTTTCACAATAATAATTATACAAACAGTTGTTGATTTGAAATTCCATTTTGACAAAGCGTCAGAATATATTAATGGAATGTTTGATGTTGTTTTCGATTTCAATGAGTCGCCTTGGACTAAATTTGAACATGTTACTGGACACACTTACAATCAGATAATTGTTGGTGCGATTATTGGTATTTATACTACAATTAAAATCATGCCTTTAATTCTATAAAATTGCAAATTGTGCATGAGGTATTCCCTCAATTTTTATTACTGACTTTTTTGAAATGATTTTATGTTTCAACAATAGATTGACAATCTTTTTCCCAATTACATTTCCGTCATTGGACTGTTTGACTAAGTTCAGAATTTCTTCCCCGCTCTCTTCTTCCCCATAGAAACGCGGATTTACAAAAACTTCAATATTTTTACCTTTCAAAGTTTTACCACTTAATTCTTTATCGCAAACTGCAATTAATGTTCCAAATTTTGTTTCGTGGATTTTGTAAAAAAACATTTTATTTTAGGGCTCTTGTAGAGCTTCTTGCTCCACAAGCTTGACACTGCTTGAAAGTTATGGTTTTATCTTTTTGCAACTCAGTATCTGGCTTACCACACTGATTACAAGTTACGAATTCTTTTACATATTTTTCAATTTTTTCATTCAACAATCGGGAATTAAATTTACCTACAAAATAGAAATTATTACCTTTCCATTCACCTGTTGTTGCTAGCGATTTAAGCAAGAATTTTAACAAATGATTAGTATCTCGTCCAAGTTTTGAGGCAATTTGCTTTAGATTTGATACAAGCGTTCTGTTTCCTTCAAAGCCACCAGCAATTGTTGGCACTTCAAACCTGCTTGTTTCTTTAGACGTTTTAGGAATAGATGAATATGCTTTCTTCAATAATTGATTATAGGTATATTTCCAAGCCATGTTTTTGAGTTTCTTGAGGCATTTAAGAAGGTTTTGAATTAGAACTATAACTCATCCAGGGTTTTTTGTGGACTTTCTAGCTTTGTACGCAATCTTACAAATTCATTAGAAACGTGTTGATTTATTTTGTCACTAAGTGAATCAATTGGATTTGCTACTACAGGAGTTAGTCTAAGCCCAACATTGTTTATTCTTTGTAAATATGCAGAATCTGTTTCTACTACAAATCTACCTGTTATTGAATATTTAATGCTGAATTCAGAACCGCCCGTAGTAAATGAAACGTCTCGGATAAGATATCCATCAAGAGGTAAATCTCCTTCAATATCATACAAGAGTTGTAATCGATTATCTTCTTCAATCATCGACTCAAAATTTAATTGGAATGTCATTTCTCTATTAACGCTCAACTTGTTTTTAAATTTTTAGGTGATTATTCCAATAATTTTAGAATTCCTTTCTTTGGTTCAAAAACTTCACCCGATTTTAGAAGATTTAGAATAATATCTTTTGCTTCTTTTTCATCCATTTTTGAATTTTTTATGATGTCATTCATTGGCGCGCCTTCGCCAGAATCATGAGCTTTAATCAATTGCACCATTTTCATATTTGGATTATCACCACCAGACACTTCAATAATTTCCGTCTCATTTTCAGTTATACTTGTTTGGGGTTTTTCAACTTCAATATATTCGGGTTTTCCCAATTCTAGATAATCAACAAGCAACCAATTTGGATCTATGTTTTCCTTGACAACTTCTGGAACGAGATATGTTTCATCATTGTATTTTTTTACCTTTCCTATGAATCGCACCAGCGAACCTACATTAACATCTTTAATTTTTGATACATCAGGACCAAAAGCTTTAGCACGAATTGTTTCCGATCCGTCATCTAAGGTCAGTGCACAAAAATTTCCATCTTCAGTGAGGTATTTACTTACAATTGTTGCAATTATATTTGTTCGAGACACTTGATTTTCATCTACGACAATATAACTTGGATTAAAACCGCCAGGTCTAACGAATTCACCATTTATTAGCGGGGCTATTCTTACTCTATACGCTGTTGAACGCGATATTGCCATATTTTTTAACTTACGTTTTAGTTTAAATATTCTTGTTTGATTTAGACTTATCCCTTTTGTAATACTCCGTGCTTAGGTTCAAATATTTCACCGTTCTTCTTGAGTCTCACAAGTTCACTCTCAATTTTTTCTTTAGACATACCCTTATCTTCGAGGGCTTGGATTAAATCATCTTTTGGAATTTGCTTTCCAAACTGTGCTTCTAACTCAGTCATTGTTTGTTTGATGCTGGAAATTCTGCTTCGTTCTGTTGCAGTTATTCCGGTTGTGATTCTATCGATATCAATTTTTCCTGTTTCAGGATCAGTTCCAAGTTGTTTCAATGTTTCTTCAACCAAACGAATTGCTCGCTCCGCATCGTTTTTTGTAACTTGTTTTGCTAATCTAATTCTTGCTGAAGCTTCTGCCAAACGAATAATTGCTTGAAGTTGTCTTGCAGAAATAGGAATACTTTTGATTCCGTCTTCTCCTGTTGCAGTACTCCTAATTTTTACATAGTAATCTCGAATTATTTTCTGAGCCTCTTTTCCTAATTTTGGAAAGCAATTTTGTTTTGCATACGCAATATATTTTCTCAATAAAGAATGCTCAATTTCACTTTGTGCAGATTCAATATCTCCTTGTAATTTAAGTACATGTGTTGCTATTCGTTCATCTGTCACTAAGTTCGGAATGTCGCGGATAACAAACATTAAATCAAAACGATTGATTAATGTCGGAGGAAGATCAATTTGAGTTGGCGGAGGTTGGTAAGGATCGAAACGTCCATATTTCGGATTTGCTGCCGCAAGAACTGAAGTTTGTGATAAAAGCGTTGCTTGAATGTTTGCTTTGGAGATAGATACTGTTTGTTGTTCCATTGCTTCATGCATTGCACTTCGATCATCATGCGAAATTTTATCTAATTCATCAATACAAGCCATACCTTTGTTTGCTAGAACTAATGTTCCAGCTTCTAATGCCCACCCACCAAGGAATTCATCCTTTACAACTGCCGCAGTAAGTCCTGCTCCGGATGCACCACGCCCTGCAACATACCTTGCTTTTGGTGCCAAGTTTGAAATATATCTCAATAAAATAGATTTACCTGCACCGGGATCACCCATCAATAAAATATGTATATCGCCCCGCAACTCAGTTCCATCATTTTTTACTTTTCTAACTCCTCCGAAGAGTTGCATAACAATACTTTCTTTAATTTCATCATAACCGTAAATAACAGGAGCAATGGATTGTATCAATTTTTCATATATCTTGGGATTCTTGGCCAATTTCAAGATTTCTTCCTCTTCCTTTTTACTTACATCAAGTTCTTCAAATTCCTCTTCCATAGATTCGACAGAGTTTGCTTCTAAAATAATATCAAATTTTGTTGATTGCGCACCTGTTCTTGTTGTGATTGCTACTTCTTTTACTACACCAACAACTCTTATTTTATTTCCCGGAAAACGATTCCTCTCTAAGGCTGGTTCCAATAAATCATCATGAAGAATACATCTAATTCTTTTAGGTTGTGCACCTCCTTCCAAAGATTCCGGTGGTTCTTCAATAATTAATTGTTGAACATCACTAAGATTTTTTTCTACCATTTTGAATTTCCCTTTATGCCTGCATTGTCCGCATAATCCTGGTTCAGATAATTTGCTTTCATGCTGGTCAATTTTACTCTGAGCTCCACATTTTGGACATTCAAACGTTGCGATAGTTATCATTGGTCGGATGTCTGATGCTTGACGAATTAACGCGTTACAAGTTATCAATTGTCCAAGATTTTTACTTCTCAGATCTCTAATTCTTAATCTCTGCGAAGGCGGTAAATTAACAATTCTACCTTTGATTGGATTTTTTAACTCTCCAAGCTCTTCTTCCGCAATTGCAGCATTTACAAATTCAAGGCTTTCCTTTGGCGAGGTTAAAATGTCTTCAGCTAATTCTATATTATATTTTGATAAACTTTTCCAATTAATTGCTAGACTTTTTTCACCCTTTTGAGCTACATCCAAAAGTGCTTTCTTGTAATATTTTTCTAAAAATGTTCTATACTTAGTTAAAGTTTTGGACTCCATTCTAGAATGTTGAGTCCACAACTTAGATTAAAAAGAATTTATTTAGTTGAGTTACTTTTCAAGTTCACCAACATCAATAAGTTGTTCTCGCAAGAATTTTACGGAATCTTTTATTTCCTTTTCAGACTTTGCTCCCGTAATGACAATTTTTCCAGTTCCAAAAAGCAAGAATGTGATGTTTTGTAGAATTTTTTCACCCTTTAGCTTGTAAACCAATCCAGGAAATTGCTCTGGTTCATATTCAGTATTATCAAATAAGAATACAATCTCATTCAAGTTTAGTCGTCCACCGACAGAACCTGATGCAACCATATTTTGGACTTTGATTTCAGGTTTCTTTGTGATTTCAATTCCAACTTCTTTCAAATCTTCAATAACATGATGTACTGCTGCTCTAGCATCTCTGATTGATTTTGTTCCAGTACAAATTACTCTTCCTGAACTAAATAACAAATAACTTGCTTTATTGAAGGATAATTTTTCATCTTCAACTTTGTAAATTAGTCCCGGAAATGTTTCAGGAGTATAATCTGAATTATCTAATAAGACTGCAAGTTTTTCTAGAGGCAATTTTGCGAAAATATTAGCTGAGACTACGACGTTTTGAGTTTTTGACCAAATTCTTTTATCAACATTCGGTGCCATGATTTTTTATTGTAGGAAAGATATATAAAGGCTCCTTTATAAAGCTAATTCTTCCTTATTTTTACTAAGAAATTAGTATTTCTGGCAGTTAAATTTGGTATTCTTACTTTTTTGATTGACAAATTGATGCCTGTGGCGTTAGTTTTTTTCTTAATTTCTGATATATCTACTTCAACTTCATTTGTAGAAGTAAGCTGAACTTCTATTTTATCGGATTTTCTTAGTCGAGCATTTTTTCTTAAGTCCTGTATTTTACGAATTAACTCACGAGTGTATCCCATTTTTAACATTTCATCATTTTCTTCAGCATCCAAATAAAGAATATATTTTGATCTTGAAATCCCTCTCAATCCTTTCGGCAGTCTTCTCTCTACAAATACTTCATTTTCATTCAGTTTTATTTTCTTATTTTTTACCTTTACGGCAAGCTTACTCTTTGAAAGATCTGAAATTATTTTTTCAGCGGAAAGCTTCGATAATGATTTTGAAATTTCATTTGTTCTTTTGCCATGCTTCTTACCAACTTCCCTAAAGTTCAATTTCACTAAATAATTTACCCCTTTAATTGATCTTTGTGTTCTAAGCGTTAGGGCATTTACTTGAGTTTTGATCAATGATTCATATTTCTTTACTGTGGAAGTAACTTTTGTTGATGGACTAACTATTACTACTTCTTTTATCGGCCATCTCAAGCTTCGCTTCATATTATCTCTTAGCGCAAGAGTATCAGAGATTATACTTTGAACCATTCCAAATTCTTGTTCTAATTGTTTGTTGATTTCTGATTTTTTTACAACCGGAAGACGTTCTAAATGTATTGATTTTTCTTCAAATCCATAATCTTCCAAATTCTTGTAAATTTTATCTGCAACAAAAGGGCTAACTGGTGCTAATAATTTGAGAAGGTCAGTTACACATCTTAAAAGAACATAACCAACTTTTGGATCTTTTTCTCTAACTCTTGAACGAACCAATTGTATATAGTTCCGACTTAAGTCTTTGATGATGAATTCAGAAAGACCTCTTCCCATTTCTTGGTATTCGAATTCGTCAAAAGATTTGTGATATTTTTCAATCAAAGAATTTAATTTTGAAATAATCCACTTGTCTTCTGGAGCAGTCAATCTTTTTTGAGTTACAAAAGGATATTCGCTTAATAAATAGTTGTGTAAATTCCAAAGAGTATTTACAACTCCAAAAGTTTCTTTTTTAACTTCTTCAATATTGAATTTTGCTAGTTCGTAAGGCGGAACGTTGCTTGTGTAATAAAGTCTAATTAAGTCTGCACCCAGATCTCTAATTCCATCTTCTGCCCAAACCGCATTTCCAACAGATTTAGACATTTTTTCACCCTTTGCGTCGACTGCAAATGCAGGCATACTAATAAATTTGTAGGGTGCCTTTCCAAACACCGAAACTGAAGTATACATTAAAGAAGTAAACCAACCACTGATTTGGTCTGAGGCCTCAGATACTCGATCTACAGGAAAGTATTTGTAGAACTTCTTTTTATTTTTTAGTGGGGCACCTAACCATGCAAGAGGTACAACTCCTGCGTCGTACCAAACATCAAAAATATCTGGAATCTTTCGATAAGTACCTTTTTTAGTTTTTACAGTAAGGTCCAATACTTTGTGCAGATCATAATTTTCTGGTAATTTCTTACCAATGAATTTTTCCAACTCTTTCTTTGAGCCAATTGCAACCATGTCTCGAGGATTATTTTCATTAATCCATAGAGGAATTGGTATTCCCCAGAATCTTTGCCGGGAAAAATTCCAATCTCCATAATTCAGAAGCCAATTTCTCAAACGTTCTCGCCCAAATTCTGGTTTCCATTTCACTTTTTCATTTTCCGCAAGCAATTTTTTTCTAATCGGATCTGTTTTGAAGAACCATTGATCTGAAAGTTTGAAAATTAAACCATTTTTACATCGCCAGCAAGTAGGATATGAGTGCCTAACTTTTTCTTTGTGGAGTAATAAGTTCGCACTTTCGAGATCTTTAACGATTTCAGAGTTAGCATCCTTTACAAATAAGCCTACATATTTTCCTGCGTCTGCCGTGTAGTTACATGAATCAGTAAGTGGAGAAAGTTCTGGAAGCCGATAATGTTTTCCAAATTCATTATCCGTTTTACCGTGTCCGGTCGCAACATGTACAAAACCTGTACCTTCATCCACATTTACAAATTCTTCAAATACATCTCTTGCTTTGGTTCCTAATTTTTCAGCAGTCTTCGGTGCAATCCTTTCTTTAAGAATTGGAATGCTCATGTAAACTTTTCTTGATCGAGGATTTTTGCTAAGTGCTTGTTGAGCAGGAATATCAAATAGAGGCGAATATTCTTCACCATCCAATTTTTTCCCTTTGAATTTTTTCAAGATTTTGTACTTCAGTCCGAGTGAATCAAGCAATTCGAGTCTTGATTCTCCAAGAATTAAATTTCCTGAATCTGTTTTTACTTTAACATAGTTTCCTTTAGGGTCTGCTGCGATTACAATATTTGAAGGTAACGTCCAAGGCGTTGTAGTGAAAACCAGGAGCGAAGCGTCATCACTTTTCAGCTTAAATTTTACATAAATTCCCGGATCTACCTTTTCGGTTTGTTCAACTTCTGCTCCTGCTAATGAAGTCTCACAATGAGGACACCAGTGAATTGGCTTCTTTCCTTTGTAGACTTGCTTCTTTCTGAACATTTGTTTGAAAACCCACCATGCCGATTCCAAGTAACTATTTTTGTAAGTTAGATAAGGATCATCATCCCAACCCATCCATGTTCCATAATTTTCGTAAAGATCAAGCCAGAAATCAACACTCTGATCGGCTAACTTTTTACATTCCTTAGTAAAATTAGTAACACCATACTCCAATATATCTTGTTTTCTTTTGAATCCCAGTCTTTTTTCTACCATATTTTCAATAGGTAGACCGTGTGTGTCGAATCCTGCAGTAAATATAACTGATCGGCCAGTCATCCACGCGTATCGTGTTGAAAGATCTTTGTAATATATGTTTCTTAAATGTCCCACATGAGGAACATTATTTGCATACGGTGGTCCTTCAAGTAGGAAGTAAGGCTTTCCGTTCTTGTTCCTTTGTTGAAGAAGTTTTAGGAGATTAATTTTTCGCCAGTGTTTCTTCATTTCTGGCTCTACTTTTTTGAAATTATAGTTGCTCATAAAAAATAATCCTCCTGAAAATTTATATATGTGTTGCTAGTGATTTTGTTTCTAAAATTAACAAATGGGATAACCACTTTGCATGCCCTTACTTAGGCATGGGAACTTAAAAAGGTTTTGAGATGCCCAATTGTACAAATCTTTAAAAGTTTGGTTCGGACGAATCTTTATGGCCGAGGTTAGTTTTGAAGTATGGACTGAGAAATATCGTCCTAAGAATTTGTCTGAAGTCCGAGGTCAGGACGAAATTATTGATAGACTAAAGGCTTTTGTGTCTAGCAAAAGCATGCCGCACATGCTATTTGCAGGAATGCAGGGAACGGGAAAAACAACATCATTTTTGGCTTTGGCTAAGGATCTGTATGGTGAAACTTGGAGAGATAATGTTCTTGAACTGAATGCGTCAGATGATAGGGGAATTAATATAGTCAGAACTTCAATTAAAGATTTTGCAAGAACAAAAGCAGTTTCAGATACTGCACCATTCAAATTAATTTTTTTAGATGAAGCAGATGCTTTGACAAAAGATGCACAGCATGCACTAAGGCGAATGATGGAAGATTATACTTCTAATGTTAGATTTTGCTTGAGTTGTAATTATTCTTCAAAAATTATACCTCCAATTCAAAGCCGATGCGCAATTTTCAGATTCCAGCCTTTGAATCGAGAAGTCATTATTAACATATTGAAAGAAATTTCATCACGTGAAAATTTAACAATTAATGATGATGCCGCCAATTATATTTATGATGCTTCTGAAGGTGATTGTCGTAAAGCGGAAAATATGCTTCAGGCTTGTTCGGCCATCACAACAGAGGTTACTGTAGATATTGTTCGAGAGGTTGTTTCCTTTGCTGAGCCAACTGAGCTTTATGAGATAATTAAATTGGGACTGGCAGGAAAATTCAGATCCGCCAAGAGCAGAATGTCAGATGTTCTCATTAAATATGGATTATCTGGCATGGATGCAATTCGACAGATTCAGAAACAAGTTTGGAATTCTCCTGATTTTAGTGACAAACTCAAAGTTCAACTGATTAAATTCTGCGGAGAATATGAGTACAGAATTACTGAGGGTGCAAATGAGTTTGTACAGCTTAATGCATTCTTAGCTGATGTAGTGCTTCTTGGAGATAATCTGTCTTCTGAGAAATAGATACCCTGAACTACATTTTATATTGACATAATGTTTTTAATGAAGTGATATCCTTTTTGATTATGCCGGCAAGACTAAATGATGAAGTAAAGTTACACTTTACTGGCTTTCTGGAAAACGGAGAAGTATTTGACACTTCTGAAGGAAAAGATCCTTTGAAATTGAAGGTTGGATCTGATGAAATTATACCAGGATTCAATAAAGGATTGGTAGGAATGGAGCTTGGTGAAGAGCGGCAAATTAAAATTCCACCAGCTTTGGCTTACGGACCCTATTTTGATGATTTAATTAGAGAAATGCCGCGCGATAATTTTGAGAAAGATTTTGAAGGCGAACTTAGTGAAGGGTTAATAGTTCAAGGAATTGTTGATGATCAGCAAGTTGTTGGTGCGATAATTGGAATTGCTGGAGGAACCATTACAGTAGATTTCAATCATCCTTTAGCTGGGCAAACTTTAACATTTGATGTAAAACTTTTAGAGATTGTAGATTAGTGGACACTGGACAAGTTGGTGCGTTCCTTATAATTAATCTTATTTTTTGTTTATTATGAAAATGATAAAATCCTTTGCAGCAAATTTCCTAAACTCAGGAAGAGGTTATGTGGAAATTAGAGATGTAAAAAAGGCAAGTTTGCCTGTAAAAATGAATCGGATTTACAATCTTGAACCTCATCAAATGAGTGTTCGAGAAGTTGAACAAGTGTTTGGTGAAGTGTTGAGGGGTTTGAGCTACTAATGATAACAGTTAGTCAGATTTTGGATTTTGCTAATTTGAATCGGGATGCTTTTTCGGAAGTTATTAAGCTTGCAGGCAACAAAGAGGATGATATTTTATTGCAACTTCTTGAGGAAAAAACTCAAGAGATTGTTACCCTTAGAAAACAAATTTCACTTCTTACTATCGAGCTTAACAGTTGATTCTTCCATCTATATTTATTTAAATCTCTAAAGACGAAGTTTCTCATGCTTATCAAGAAGTATGTTCCGAAAAAACTTTCTGAGATTGTAGGACAATATGGAGGAATTGTCAAACTTTCCCGCTTCGTTAAAGGCAGGAAGAAAAATGCAGTAATTATTTATGGACATACAGGTATTGGGAAAACTCTTGCCGCAAGAGTTTTTGCATCTGAACATGATTTTGAACTTTTTGAGATTCCGCCATCAATTTCAAGAGTTAAAAAAGAAATTATTTCTAAGCTCAAAGTTGCCGCCCAACAACCATCTTTATTTGGCAACAAAAAAATAATTTTAATTGATGAGATGGAATCATTTTTTTCAGGTGATGGGAACGGTGTTAGGTCTTTAATTGAAATAATAAAGAAATCAAAATATCCAATAGTTTTCACTTCAAATGATCCTTGGAATTCAAAATTTAAGACTCTGAGAAAATATTGCGAGATGATTGAGTTTGATAAAATAGATTGGAAAGATATTGAAAAGTATCTTGAGAAGATTTGTGAATCGGAATCTGTTGATGTTGAACCGGTAGTTCTCAAAAAAATTGCAGCAAGATCTCAAGGCGATGTTCGATCTGCAGTGATGGATTTAGATGTACTTCTAAAGGACAAAGATAAAATTACTAATGAAGATTTGTTTGATTTGTTTCGCGAACGTGAAGAAAATATTTTTTATGCTGTCAAGATGGTTTTGAAATCTTTTGACAGTAAAGTTGCAATGGATGCTTTCAAGAGTGTTAAGATAGATTCTTCTGAGTTTTTGATGTGGTTGGATCAGAATATGCATCATGAATATTTGGATCCCATTTCTTTGAAATACGGTTATGATAATGTTGCGTTAAGTGATAAATTCAATCGTAGAATCTCAGATACTCAAAATTGGGATTTAGTATATTATCCGGGATTTTTTACTTCAGTTGGAGTTCAGCAAGCCAAGAAGAAAGTCACTCAAAATATTTCTCGATATACTCGTCCTGAAATGCTGATGAAAATCTTTGCTCTTGCATCAAAGCGCAGAAAGGCTAAAGGAATATCTCAACAAATTTCTGGAAAGCTTCATGCTTCTTCTACTGCTTTGATGAGAGATTTTTATCCTTATTTTAATTTTATCCTTGAGAAAAATCCTGAAATGGGTAAAAAGTTGACTGCTTATTTGGA
>CEPZ01009348.1_pt1 | contig 13419 bp, 15 predicted proteins | sample 530461 | NCBI WGS metagenome assembly CEPZ01 (sample SAMEA2620106, study PRJEB7988) | marine metagenome | isolation source: saline water (ENVO:00002010), including | reverse complement strand
TGCTTCTGCGCCTGGTGAATTAAATGTTGTTGCAGATAATATCTATCTATCTGGTACATTATATGCTGGTAGTGTATCTGGCGTTTCATTAGATGAAGCATATGATGATGGTGGTACAGGTGCAGGTGCAGTTATAACAGTTGATGGACAGCCAGTTCAAATACAAGGTACTGGTGCTGAAACTGTAATAGTATTTGCCGTAACGGGAACAATTGATACACCTTATATAAGCGCAACAGGTAGTAGTCAAGGATTATATATAGAGGCTGGAAAGCATTTGTATCTTGAAGCCGCAAAAGATACAAAAACAGGTGAGTTATATTTAAGTGGTAATGATGTTAATATACGTAGTAGAGAAGTACTGTTTGAAACACGACGTTTAACAAATGCATTTATTATTGATCATGAAGATTTTGATACGAATAATGCCGTCACTGCTTCAAGTTATGGTGCGCTTGAATTATCAAACAGATATGGTAGTGCTGGTGATGGTATCAACATATCTGCTAAAAATGATTTATTATTAGACACATCACAAGCTGATATTATTCTTAATCCATCACAAAGAACACTCATTGGATCATCAAGCGTAAATGTCCCAGGTACCGATGTTACACTCTATGTATCAGGTTCAACAGGTGGTGTAACATCACAAGGCGTTTCAGTATTTACTGGTGATACAGTTGTATCTGGTTCATTAACTATAGGTTCGGGATCACTAACAATAACATCAGCAGATATTCAATTTACCAGTGGCAGTTCAACAGCATTAGTTACTCTGAGTAGTTCGAATGATTTAACATTCTACGATGCTAATGCAGGCGCAGTATCACTTAAAGATCTTGCTACGCAAACAACTGATACGCAAAATACATTAGATCAAGCATATGACGAAGGTGGTACCGGCGCTGGAGCAATCATAGTAGCCGATGGACAGCCAGTTCAAATACAAAGTACTCGAGAAACTACGTTAGCCACAACTGGTACACTTGCGGTCGTCGCATCAGACGGTGATTATATGGCGTTGTATCATGACACATCAAACGCATACATCACATCATCAGCTGGTACATTATACATTCAAGCCGGTGGTAATGTATTTCGGGTCAATAATGCCGGCACAACAGTAACTACAATATCTCCATCAACAGTATTTGATCAATTTACCTTTGGCATCGATGGTGCGGCTGGTCGACAACTCGTATTATGTGACGATGATGTTGCATTAAGTGATTTCGATCATACTATCCCACTTAATCCGACATTATTTATTCAATCAGTAACAAACCCTAATACTGACAATACGCAATGGCTTTCATTACATCATGATACCGCAGATGCCGTAATTGAAACTGGTCTAGGTGATCTGATAGTATCTGGTACTACACTTTCTGTTCAACCAGGTAGTATCATACAAAAAACTGGTGATGTTGGTACTGATGTTGGTATCTTACTATCAGGTGCAATCGGTGGCAAAGACACAATAAACAATACCGTAACTACATTCGGTGGAGACATGTTAACGTCGGGCAGCGCATATTTCATGCGCTCTGGTGATAATAATGGTGTTGGAATCGGTACTGTATCTCCACAAACTAATTTACATGTTACTGGCGCTATAGCATTTGGTGTTCCGGCATCTGGTTCACATATAAGTGGATGGAATCTTAATGAGAATTATGCGTGCACCATCACATATGAATCAGGTAGCTCTAGTAAGAAATTGCATTTTATTATACGAGATGACGTCACTGCTGAAAGTGAAATGGTGGGAGAAATCGATTTATCAGCAACAGGCGAAGAAGAAGGTTTTTCTTGTTTTATAGCAGGAACTATGATACGTATGTTTGATGGCACTGATAAAAAAATTGAAGATGTTATTATTGGTGATGAATTGCTTGGATATCATGGCGAGAAAAATAAAGTTCTTGCTTTTGATCGACCATTACTAAATAGAAGAACATTATATGCAATCAATGACAAAAATTGTTTTGTAACAGAAGAACACCCATTTTTAACAACTGTTGGATGGAAAAGTATATATCCTCCATCACTTAAAGCTGAAGATGAAAACATGTATCAGCAACTTGAAATTGATTATATGTGCCTTGGACAAGATTTAATTACACTTAATGGAACTAAGAAACTTGACTCATTAAGTTTTGATAAAAAAGCAAGCAATCAAACGGTGTATAATTTTATACTTGATGGTAATAACACTTACTATGCTAATGGATATCTTGTACATAATAAGTTCCACACAGATTATGCTGACAGACGCTTACAAGAAAATATAATGCCAATATCTGAAACATATATCGATAAGATGTTGCAATTGTCTGCAGAGCAATTTGATTTTAATGAGAGAGCAAAAATAGAACCCAGAAACATAGAAGAAGGTAAATCATTTGGTTTAGATCCAAAAGAAGTATCTGATATCTTTAGTGATATCAATATGGTTTGGGATGATAAATTTGATAGATTTCAACGAATAAGTTATTGGAAGTTCATACCAGTACTTATTGAATGTTGTAAACGACAACAAATTGAGATTGATGAGTTAAAACAATTATTAAACACAGGTAAAAATAATTAATGACATATAAAACAAAACATCTAAATTTTGAAACAGCTAAAATTGATGATCAGGAAAATCTCGTAATTGACAAATATCAAACTATTAACGACAAAGAAAGTTCTTATAAATATTCCGGACAACGCGTTACAATAAATAAGAAGAAAGTTGTTACTACTAAAATATATTCTATCGATTATATTAATGACGCTATAGCGTCATGTAAAGCTGTAAAGAAGTTAACTGGTAAAGCAGCCCCGCGTTTAAAAGAATGGCAAGATCTTAAAAAAGTTTATAATTCATTAAAAGTTCAACAATAAAATTAACTTATAAGAACGGATATTTTAAAATAAAAATTAAAACCGGGAGTATAATATTGCCAATATATGAATACAAATGTTTAAAATGCAACGAGATATTTGATATCAATGTAAAAATAACTGATGAAATTGTCAACCCACTACACTTTTCTGATTTTTGTGATGGTGAAGTGACTATAAGACAAGTATCACGTACCTCTTTTAAGTTAAAAGGTGATGGGTGGTATAAAGATGGGTATTCTAAAGCACCTAAAGGTAATTTACAATCAACAATGCGTGAACTAAGATCTAATCTTGATAATACTAAATCATCTCTTAAAAAGAAAGCAAACAAGATTGATTAATGAAACATATAGACACTAACGCATTTAACATTCCGACAAAAGTATTGATACCTGATAATACAGATATTATTATTGTTAATGATTTCTTCATAGAAGATCTTGTTGGTGGCGCTGAATTAACAACTGAAGCATTGATACAATCAACGAATTTAAATATTGCAAAACTTAGATCGAAACAAGTTACCGTAGAGCTTCTTCAACAATTCCAACAACTACATTGGGTATTCGCAAATACAGCAAACATAGATCTTAATCTGTTGCCAACAATAGCGAACAACATCAAATATTCAGTAATAAATTTCGATTATCGATTTTGTAAATATAGATTAAAAGAGCTTCACTTCGAAAGTGAAAAAAAGAAGTGTGATTGCGCAAATGATTTTTTTGGAAAGTTAATATCAACATTTATGTATCAAGCAGAGTCATTGTGGTTTATGTCTGAAGCACAAGCAAATATATGGTTTAATGAATTTCCATTTTTACGTGATAGAAATGTAACAGTGCTATCATCAGTATTCGATGAAAATTTCTTTAGAAGGGTTATGGTATTAAAAGCGAAACTTAATAGCGATGAAATAACTAAAAATAACAAGTATTTAGTTCTTGGATCAACATCTTGGATAAAAGGTACTGATGACGCTATAGAATATTGTGAAAAAAATGATTTAGAATTTGAAGTAATTGCAGGATTGTCATATGAAAAAATGCTTGATAAACTTGCAAAAAGCAAAGGATTGGTTTATCTACCACGTGGTGGTGATACTTGCCCAAGATTAGTAATTGAAGCTAAACTTTTGGGTTGTGATCTTATTCTAAATAATAATGTTCAACATAAAGATGAAGAATGGTTTGATACAGATGATGAACAAATAATCACAAGTTATTTATACATGGCTAGAGATCGATTTTGGAATGGTATTAAACACATTACTGAATACAATCCAATAATAAGTGGGTATACTACAACAAGAAACTGTATTGAACAAAATTATCCATGGAAAGCGTGTATTACTTCATTATTAGATTTTTGTGATGAAGTTATTGTTGTTGATGGTGGCTCAACCGATGGGACGTGGGAAGAATTACAAAAACTTGCAAAAGTTGAAGATAAATTACTTATTAAACAATTTATAAGGGATTGGGATCATAAACGGTTTGCTGTTTTTGATGGGTTACAAAAAGCATTAGCACGATCATTATGTACTGGTGATTTCTGTTGGCAATCAGATGTTGATGAAGTTGTACACGAAGACAGTTATAATAAAATAAAACAATTAGTTAGAGATTTTCCGAAAAATATTGCGTTAATGGTTTTACCAGTTATAGAATATTGGGGGAAAAGAGGCAAAGTACGGGTTGATGTTCATCCTTGGAAATGGCGTTTAAGTAGAAATCTTCCACATATAACACATGGTATACCAATACAACATAGACGTTTCGATGATGATGGTGATGTGTATTCATTAGGATCAGATGGCTGTGATTACATTAGAAGTGATACATTTGAACCAATAAATCATGCAACATTTTACACACCTGATGTAGATCAAGTAAGACGTGAAGCAATTACTGATACAAAACAACTAGAGGTTTATGAAAATTGGCTTAATAGTGCTATACAAGTACTTCCAGCTATTCATCATTATTCATGGTTTGATGTGAAGCGAAAGATTTATACATATAAAAATTATTGGTCAAAACATTGGTCAAGTCTATTTTCTAGAGATTGTAAACAAATTATAGATACGACTGAAAATAATAAATTTTTTGACAAACCATGGAGCGATGTTAAGGATGATGAAATTTGTGATCTCTCAAAACGTTTAGAACATACGATGGGTGGTTGGATATTTCATGAAAAAATAGATTTTTCAAAACAAACACCATCTATAAAACTCAACATAACACATCCAAGTGTGCTAAAAGATTGGATAATTAAATATAATAAAGAGGGTTCATGAAAGTTGTCTTTGTAATTCCATGCTTTAACGCATCAAAAAATCTTGAAATATTATACACTTCTTTACAAAATCAAAAAAATGATAACTGGTCAGCTTGGTTTATTGATGACATATCAACTGATGATACTTGGAAGAAAATTGAAGAGTTATGTTCAAAAGATAAGCGAATGTTTAGTACAAAATTAGTTGAAAATTCAATTATGTGGAATGGAACATGTAGTAGTAAAAATACAGAAAAGAAATTCGCTCTTAAAAACATTATAGAAATAGCTCGTCAGTTTGAAAATAGTGAAGATATAATTGTAGCTATAATTGATGGTGATGATTCGTTATGTAATGAAAATACTGTAGGAATGATACTTCATGAATACGAGAAAAATGCAGATGTCGTATGGACAGCACATAAATGGGATATCAATGATATGAATATTAGTAAACCAATACCAGATAATGTTGATCCTTATTTTTGGCCATGGAGTTCAAGTCACTTGAAAACATTTAGAGCAAGTCTTTTGAAAGAGATTTCTGATAGTAACTTTAAAGATCTAGATGGAGATTGGTTTCAAAGAGGTTACGATGCTGCACTAATGTTACCACTTTTATACAAGTCTAGAAAGAATGTATATATACCAACTATTTGTTATCAATATAACATTAATTCAGTATCCGTTAATGATAGAAATTGGGCAGAAATGAAACAGTTAAATACTATAAATCTTGTTCGTGCACGAGGATTTATAAAATGAACTTATTAAAAACTGTAGAAAAATATAGAAATGATCTATTAATGTTAAATTTTTATGGTTTTAATAAAAAATCAATTCCTGATTACATCAAAGGCTCAATTAGAACTTGTGAAGCACAAACACTATATTCTATAATAAGAGAAAATAAATATAAAAATATTATTGATATTGGTACAGGGCCTGGATTTAGTGCTATGTATTTTGCGCAAGCATTAAAAGATGAACATATTGAAGACGGAAAAGTAGAAACTATTGACATAACTTTGAACGAAGTACCTGTTAACTTGATTAACAAATTCGATTTGAATGATTTTGTTTCTTTTAATAATGGTTCGTCAACAGATATACTTCCATCATTTAAATTTAGATCTGATGTTCAATATTGGGATTTTGTACTAATCGATGGCGAGCACAGCTATGAGCAATCAAAGATAGATTTTGAAAATGCATATGAACTTATAAGAACTGGTGGATGCATAGCATTTCACGATGTATATCCACGTCCAGCTAATTCACCAGGCGTTAGAGATTTTATTGATACAATTCCTATAACAATGGGTGAAATTATATTTTTTAAACAAGAAATATTTGATTTCTTTAATTACGATGAAGATGTTCAAGATTATCTTAGAATAAGTCAAAAATGGGCACACTATAATTATAGTTATGTCGATCGGTTATTAGCTAATGCAAAAGAACTAATGGCGGTGTTCTTTAAAAAATGAAGAAAATAATATTACTTTTAGCGTTGCTTTTATCAAGCTGTTCAGCTATAACCATTTTTAATAATAATATCACGTTTAATAACGTTAGAAAAAATTGTATGCCTGTTGCCGTGCAAACACTTGTTATTGATAGTACTATGTTTAAAGCTGTTCTTACTAAAAATTGCCTTAACGTCAAAGAAATGCTTACAATAATGTGGATTGTAAACAATGAAAATACAGAACTTGCTGCTAGAATCGCAGCAGAACATTTTTTAGCAACACATGCTGTCATTACAGGTATTCAATATACAACAGAGTTTCTTATAGCAGATAAAGAACTCATCAATAATAATGGTAAAGAAATTACTGTATGGGTTCATATTTATAAAATGAAGGAAATAAATGCCAATAATTGAAGTAAAGGGTAATTTGTTAATATCTGATTGTGATATTATTGCTCATGGGTGTAATTGCTTCAATAATCTAGGTGGGGGGCATTGCATATCAAATTCAAGCTATATTTCCTGAAGCGCAGAGAGTTGACTTTTTTGAAACAAAGATGGGTGATAGAAACAAATTAGGAACTTTCACCAAAGCGACACAGAATAACAAAACAATATATAATTTGTATACCCAATATAAATATGGGCATACAAAAGTATATGTAGAATATGATAAACTTGAACAAGCTTTAGAAGCAATGAAAAATGATTTAATAATACAAGATTTATATGAATATGTTAAAATAGGTTTACCTCGTATAGGTTGCGGGTTAGCGAGAGGTGATTGGAATATAGTAAAACCAATTATAGAAAAGGTATTTAATGATAAAGAAGTTTTTGTATATGTATTATGAAAAATATATAAAAATATATGTTGCTAAAAAAATATCATTATGAAGGGAATCATATTAGCAGGAGGGTCTGGGAGTAGATTATACCCACTTACTAAAGTAACTAATAAATGCTTATTACCGGTCGGTAATAAACCCATGATTATACATCCATTACAAACACTTCTTAATGCAGGAATAACTGACATAATGGTCATAACAAGTTCAGATCATGCTGGACATATGATAGCGACACTTGGTAGTGGTTCTGAATATGGGGGCAGATTTTCTTTTAATACTATTAAAAAGTCTTGCCCACCAAGTATTATCCAGACAATCTTTATCAATAATGTAATGTTCAAGGTTGCATTTATAAAAGATTGCTTAGATATTGGTGATATCTATGTTGTAATGCGGGTGTGGTATCACAATAGTGATGCAGGAAGAAAGTTTATCAAAGAAGCTGCTAAGCTTGCAGCACAACAATTCTTAGATACACATAATGCTGTTGAAGAAAAAGAGCATACAGCAAAGTTATTAATTTCAGATACTGATATCGTTAATATACAAGGTAAGAAGATTGAGGTTTGGATTGATATCTATGAGGTAAAGCTAAGATGATATCTGTATTTGGCTCAACAGGCTTTGTAGGTGGTAAATTTTGTGAAATATACCCTAATGAAATAATAAAGATATCTCGAGAAACAAGAATACCACAGAGTAATAATGTTCTTTACTTGATAAGTACGATTAATAATTATAATATTTTCACTGACCCATTTCTTGATATACAAACTAATCTAAATTTATTAATAGAAGTTCTTGAAGAATGTAAAAACAAATCAGATATCATATTTAACTTTATTAGTTCTTGGTTTGTCTATGGTAAGACAAATGACCTTCCAGCAAAAGAAAGCTCATACTGTGACCCAAAAGGGTTTTATTCAATAACTAAAAGGGCCGCTGAGCAATTAATAATTTCTTATTGTGAAACGTTTAATATCAATTATAGAATTTTGAGACTTTGTAATGTGTATGGTGTAACTGATAATAAAGTATCTAAGAAAAGAAATGCGTTACAATATCTAATAAATGAAGTTATAAATAATAAAGATATAGATTTATATGACGCTGGTGAAAATATAAGAGACTTCTTACATATAGAAGATGTTTGTAACGCAATACATCTTGTTATTAATAGTGAATATTGTAATGATATTATTAATATTGGCAGTGGGCAACCATATAAATTTATAGATATAATGAACTATGTCAAAGATAAAGCAAGTTCAAAAAGTATCTTTAATATAGTCAAGCCACCCAGGTTTCATGAAATAGTGCAAGTAAAAGATATGTATTTAGATATTACAAAGTTAAACAAAATTGGATTTAAACCAAAGTATAGTATTTATGATGGTTTGGACATTTTAATAAAGAACTTAAAGGAATAAGTATGGATATAAGTTTTCAAATTTCACTTCAAATAATAATTTCACATAAATTATGCGGTGATATCTATGAATTTGGTGTATATAATGGAAATTCACTTGCCTATATCAAAGAAATATGTAAATATAATAATTACCAACCTGAGAATGTGTATGGTTTTGATTCGTTTGAGGGGTGCCCTAAAGAAGAGAATGACCATAGATCAGCAGTAATTTGGAAAGAGAAGTTTATGGATACTACAGAGTTGTATCACGAAAAATCCCCAAGTGAAGTTGTTGAAATACTGGAAGAAAAATTAAAAAGTGATAACTTTCCTATAAAATTGATAGCAGGGTATTACTCTAATACTTTAAACAGTGATTTAAGCAACTCACACGACTTTAAGCCTGCATCATTTATTAATTTAGATTGTGATCAATACACATCAACTTATGAAGCCTTAGATTTCCTATTTAATAATAAACTTGTAAAACAAGACACCATTATAAGGTATGATGATTGGAATGCCGGCCTTATATATAATGATGATATAGACCTCAAGATTAAATCACCCTTTAGGCCACAAACTTATACAGAATATCAATCCGGTCAAAGCAGGGCTCATAAAGAATTATTTGAAAAATATAATATTGAAGCAAAAAGAATATATCAGGACTCCCCATACATTAATTGGAAGGGTAAAAGTGTTTTTATGATTGATAATGTTCCATGGAGTAAAGAATAATGAGTAATGAGTATGTGAAATTTTCAGGTACAAATCCATTTGGTACGCAGGCAAAGTTAATTTTACATCTTGATAAGCTTCACCAGTATATTACTACTGGTGATGTAGATTCTCCAGTTTTTATGGAAGTGGGACTTACTAATAAATGCAATATGGCTTGTTATTGGTGCATTACCGAAAATGGTAGAGATAATAAATTTGGTGATCAATTAGAAATTGAAGCTTTAAAGAAATTTCTTTATGAATTTGCAGACATGGGTGGAAAAGCTATAACATATGCCGGGCAGGGCGAACCTACATTTTATCCTCATTTCGAAGAGGCTATATTACATGCCAAAAAAGCTAATTTACAATTAGGTCTAATGACAAATGCTGTATATAAAGAAAAATATAATAAACTAATAGGGGAAAACTTTGAATGGATTCGAATATCTTTAGACATATTAAATGCTAAAGATTATAAAGAGTGGAAGCTTGTCAATGGTGTGCCAACAATAATAAAGAATATTGCTGAATTAGCTGGTTACCCTGTGAAGGTTGGTATAAATTGTAATATTGGACCTAACATTACAGTTGAACATGTAACTAAGTTGGTTGAGTGGGTTGATGGGGCAGATGAAATTGCTTATTTACAATTTAGACCTATTCTTCCAAGGTACTATAAAGAAGCAGAAGCGACCTACAAAGATACAGGAACTACAGAAATTAATTCAGAGGTTTGGGAGTTTCTAAAGAGGCATGCCAATAATTCTAAAGTTAATCTGAGTGATGATAAAAGAGATGCCCTCAAGAATAATACAGCATTTGACTTTAGAAGCTGTGAAGGGCATTTTTTTGAACCTATCTTGGATGCTACTGGAGAGGTAAAGGTTTGTACATATCATCCAACTAATAGTAACCTTTCTTTTGGAAGTATTTATAAGCTTTCTTTTAAAGAAATTTGGCACTCAAAACAAAGAAAAGAAGCTATTGAATATGTTAGGGGTCTTGATTATAAATCAGAATGCCAAATGTGTTGTAAATTATGTGAGCCAAATAAATTATTAGATTTTTTAAATCATCCAGAAGAATGTAAGGATATTAATTTTTTATAATATGAAAAACGAGAAAACTATGCTAAAGAATATTGATATTATCATACCATCCTTTCACTCAAAGGATTTAACAACACTGGCTATCTTAACTTTTGAAAAATTTAGTGACGGATATAATTTTCGTTATATTGTTGTTGAAAATTCAAATGACACGTCATATAAAGGTTTTATGCTTAATTTGACAGGAAAGAAAAATGTATGTTGGGTGCAAAATCCAACTGAGCTAATCAACTCTGAGGCAAACGCCACAGCCTTAGAAGAGGGTTTAAAGTATGTCTTGACTGAGCGTGTGTTTATGTGTCATAATGATGTTGTTGCAACAAATAGCTAAAGAGAATTTCCCTCCAAATTTTATGCATGCAACAGAATTTAACATAAATAATCCTAAAGTATATTATTCTGGACCATACTGGGATTCACATGAAATTGCAGTTGCAATGTATGCATTTCTTTCTGGTAAATGGTTATCAACAGGCGAAAACGTTCATAAGTTTGAAGTAGCATTCTCAAAGAAGTTTAACCATAAGAAATCACTAATGGTAAATTCTGGTAGCTCAGCAAATCTTGTAATGCTTGCAGCACTCAAGAAAGTGTTTAAATGGGATGATAATGATGAGATTATCGTATCAACGGTTGGGTTCCCGACAACAATAGCGCCAATAATTCAAAATAATTTAAAACCTATATTTGTTGATATAGAAATGGACACACTTAACATTGATATAAAACTCATTAAAGAAAAATTGACATCAAAAACTAAAGCTATATTTATATCGCCGGTATTAGGAAATCCACCTGATATGGATGATATATCATTTCTTGCTATAGCGAATAATATTAAAATAATTTTAGATAATTGTGATAGTTTAGGAAGTAAATGGTTTGATAAATATTTAACTGATTACGCAATTGCATCATCTTGTTCATTTTACCCATCACATCACATCACAACAGGTGAAGGTGGAATGGTATCATCAAATATTCCCGAAATTATAGATACCGCTAGATCGTTTGCATGGTGGGGAAGAGATTGTTATTGTGTTGGTTCTGCAAATTTATTACCTTGTGGCACGTGTGGTACACGTTTTAATAAATGGATAGACAACGTAGATATAAATATTGATCATAAATATGTTTTTACAAATATAGGATATAACTTAAAACCGCTTGATTTACAGGGTGCCATTGGATTAGTACAGTTAAGAAAGTTTGATGAAATACATAAAAAGCGCTTAGCACACAAGAATATAATTCAAGATATATTTGAACACAATTTGAATAATTTAATACATATCCCAATAGAGTTATGTGGTGCAACAACTAGTTGGTTTGGCGTTCCAGTAATATGTAAAAATTATAACATCAAACAAAAATTAGTTACATATCTTGAAAATAATAATATACAAACTAGAAACTATTTTGCTGGAAATATATTATTACATCCTGGGTATAAACATTTAGGAAACTATAATGCATATCCAAACGCAAATAAAGTATTAGAAAAAGTTTTCTTTATTGGATGTGCACCACAGTATACAAAAGAAGTATTTGAATATATTAGTAATACATTAAGCAAATTCAAATATGAAGAATAAATCTGTAATTATAACTGGTGGAGCCGGCTTTATTGGTAGTCACGCTGTAGATCATTTCCTAGATAAGGGATATGAAGTTTATGTTGCTGACAGTTTTACCTATGCAGCAAATAAACAAAATCTATTTGATGCTAAAACAAATAAAAGATTTACCCTAAGATATTTTGATATTTGCAATTTTAATGACATGTCAGAATTATGCAGAGAAAGTAATGCAGAATGGATTATCAATTTCGCAGCAGAAACACATGTAGATAATTCTATTAAAAGTACTACTGAATTTATTCGAACAAACATATTAGGTGTTTTAAATCTTCTCGATATATGTAGAACATACAAAAAGAAACTTCTGCATATATCAACCGATGAAGTGTATGGATCATGTCTAGAAGGTTTTTTCAATGAAGCTGATACATTGAACCCTACAAATCCTTATTCAGCTACCAAAGCAGCCGCTGAACATTTTATACGTGCATTTGCTAATACATATGACGTTGAATATTTAATTGTGCGCCCTAGTAATAATTTTGGCCCAAGACAACATATAGAAAAGTTTATACCTACTATACTTGATAGTATCCACAATAATAAGCAAGTTCCAATCTATGGTGATGGTACTAATGTTAGAGACTGGTTATATGTAAAAGATTGCGTAAAAATAATTGAAATGATTTTATTAAGTGGATTAGTTAATGAAACATTTAATATAACAACAAATAATCATTTCACAAACAAAGAATTAGTAAAGAAAATATTAAATGAGCTTAAAAAAGACTTTCATTCACATACAACGTTTATTAAAGATCGTTTAGGGCATGATTTTAGATATGCAATATCTAACAAGAAATTATTGAAATATAATATAAATGTTGAATCTGACTTTGAATATAATTTAAAAAATACAATAGCGTGGTATATTAAGCAATAATATGTTAGAACTAGTTGATATCATCATACCATCATTTCATTCAAGAGATTTAACAGCTTTGACAATATCATCATTCGAAAAGTTTAGTAATGGATATAAATTTCGTTACATAGTTGTTGAAAACTCTGATGACATATCATATAA
>CEPZ01086916.1_pt1 | contig 13448 bp, 24 predicted proteins | sample 530461 | NCBI WGS metagenome assembly CEPZ01 (sample SAMEA2620106, study PRJEB7988) | marine metagenome | isolation source: saline water (ENVO:00002010), including | reverse complement strand
CCGGGGCCTTCTCGACGGGCTCCTTCGCAGGGGCCGGTGTCGTTTTCTTCGCCGGGAGTCTGGTGCCAGCGGCTAGTCGTTCAACGAGTGCGTTTTTATCCTTTGCTTCTGCCATAAACGAATACCTCTCCCGTAATTGCTTCCGCTATGCAGATCGGCAACCGTGGGTTTTTCTACCGTGGCTCCCAGCCTCCGAACTAGGTCGGCCTTGCGCTCAAAGTTCAAGATTGCCCGTGTAGGTTCTTGAAAACTTCGCGGAGTGCGCGGTACTTGAGATTGTAAAGAAGGGCGTTATGGGAGGGAAGGAAAAGATCAGGAATGAACTACGCGGGATTACTCTCGGCTACTTTTTCCTCACTGTTCAGCCACTCATCGATCTCTGTTTGATGCCACCGTCGACAATTCCAACGCTTCATACCGTGCGGGAACTCTCTCTTGCGGATGAACTTGTAGATGGTCTTCGGGTGAACTTGCAGATACGCCGCCACTTGATCGATGGTGAGTAAATGATTTTTCATTGCTACCTCTTGTTGAGTTCCTGAAGGGATTTGCGTTCGCTCTCGTATTCTCTAATCACCTGAAGGGGACCGTCCGCCTCGCCGATTATCTCCCTGATCTGGCCCATGAGATAGACCGCCAGGGTCGGCTCACCGCCCTGGTACGATCTCACCAATCTACCGACCCGCTCCAGCGCCTTCTCCCTCTTGTCGGTCCATTCCTCGGACTTGATCAGCTCCAGGGCCCGTTTGTAAGTGGTCTCAAGGAGCTTGAGTTTTGTCTTCTTCGCCTCTATTGATCGAGTTACTGGATCTTCAGCCATTTTTGATGTGTTGTTGGGCGATTTCGTTGGCAAGGATGCGAGGCCCGTATCGTTTAACGAAGGCTGTCCGTAAAACAACTTCATTGAGATTCATTGTTTCATCTACGAGCAAATCCTTTATCAGACTATCGCCCCGTTTCATTCGAGCCACCCATCGGCTCCACAGCGGGTAGGTGGTTTTTTTTGCGTTCGCAACCCTAGCTGCGATGTCTGAAGGTTTAGCAGACCGGAAAATCTCCCCAAGCCACTTCTGATTTCCGCCCGGTAATATCTCCTTTAACCCGATCCTAAGTGATCGGAGCCACTCTTCGCGTTCCCTCTTTTTTCTGAGTTCAACTTCTGGTCCCGTGAGAACCGCTATTACTCTACACTTCTGTCCACATAGGGGGCACCGAAAAATCTTCGGTTTGGGATACTCTTGCCCTGTATACCACTTAACTTGCACCTTTACGTCTTCATTCCGACAGCCAACATTCTGGCACTCCCCCAAGATCAATCCCTGCGCGGACCCAACATCATTCCATCGATCAATGGCTTGACGTATGGATCTCTCAAACTCAGTCATGCCGCCTCGGTGGCCGGGATGAGATCCCCGGCTTGTTGCTGCTTGGCCACTTCCTCATCTGGTAGCACGGTCACCGGCGGCGCCTGGGGCATCCGTTGGATCTGACTTGGATCCTTGTAGAACGATTCGATGTTTCTCACCCCCGTGGACTCCACTCCTTCCTTGAACAGCTCGTGGATGTCGAGCATCTTTCCATCAGCTCGAGGTTGGAGGAGCATCGGGTTCTGGGCCAGGGAGGCCCCGATCCGGTCCCAGACCTCTGGCAGGTCCTGGGCATCGGGCGGCATGACCGCTGACCGGCCAAGGTAGTCGAAGTTCCCGCTCAGATCGTCTGGCTTGACCAGCATGGACAGCTCCCCCACCTCTCGGGCCAGATCGCCGCTGATTCTCACATACTGCTCCATCTCGGTGAATTGCTGGCGGTTGGAGACCATCTGCCGGGCCAGGGGATTGAACGCCATAATATCGAACATGACCGCGTGAAGAACCATCCTCTTCCCAGAACCGGCCTGAATGAGCTTGTTCTCCCCGAGGGTGCGTCTTTCCGCCGTCTGCCTACCCTGACCCGCCTCGGTGACCGCGGTCATCCTCATGGCCATATCCATGAGAACCTGATTGTCTTGCAGCATGGGCCGGGTAACGTCGGAGAGGTTCATCTGATGCATCATTTGATCGATACCCAACCGGCCCTCCATCAGCATCTGCTCGCCCAGCTGGGAGAGGCGGAAGTGCCCACCGGCATCCCGGTCAAACAGGTCCGCCTCCTCCACAAAGCTCGGCCCGTAGGCCATGGAGTTGTTCAAGTGACGCATTACATTCTGAATGTGGGAGTTGAAAATCCAGTTCATAAACCGCTGGATGCCGTCGAGATTCTCGATCAGTCCTGGGTTCTCCCCAACGTGCGGATCGGGGTGCGCCTCGGCCTCCGCGTAGGTGAACTTCTCGTGCTCGTAGTCGGTGCGATGCGCCCTGATGATCACCTGATCGTCGACCCAGCTGAACCACCAGATTTCTGGCAAGGTGCCGGGGCCCAACTTCCACTCCTTGGGGATCAGTTTCACCTGTAGGTGGTCGATGGCATGAAAACCGTGATCCAGCTCGTCCACGCTGCCGGTCATGCGGAAACGCGAGAGGTCGAACTTGTTGATCGTTCTGCCGAAGCTACCGCGACCCCTGGATGTCTGCCGGGCTCCACCCGAGGCGACCTTGCTCATATGCTCTACGTTGAAGTACACGCCGCCGTTTTTCTTGTCGCGCTCCTTGATCCACATAGTGCCCCGGTAGACCCGGTGGCCACTGAATTCCCCCTTCTGAAGATCGGAGATCGATACACGGGGATCCCGCCATCTCAGAAACGGATCCACGGTATGAACCATGCTGTACTCACGGAGCGTGTCCCAGCTCCTCCTCTGGGTGGGCATCTTCATGGCATCCAAGATGGCCTGGAACTTAGACGGGGCCCTCCAGTGCTTCCAGCCCATCTCCTTCTCGAACGTGCAATAAAAAGTTCCCTGGCCGTACCGGACAGAGTCCCCGATCCCGCTAAACACCTGGAGCGGGAACGCCGTCTGCTCCTGATCGTATCCCAGGACCGCTTGCATGACCTTTGCCGGTTTAACATCCTCGGCACCAATGCCCATTATTTTCAAGATGGGATTCTGCCTCATAAAGATACCCATCAGCTCTGTCTTGTGAACCTGCTCGATGGCGTAGGAAAGCGGGACAACGATTGACCGCTCCCAAGGCATTTCCTTCTTGTTGGGATCCACGGACTTGTCCCCTCGCTTCGCCTGCCGGCCTAGATCGATATACATCCTCAAATGTTCATCGACCCGGTTCCAATCGTCCGCCCGGTTGGTAACGACCCGCTCGGCTAACTGCCTTCGGGCAATGAGCCTTGATAGGACTTCTTGGTGCAGGCTACTCCCCGCCGCGAGTTGTACCTCGATACTTTGCGGGATCTCGGTAATGCGACCACGGCCCCCCTGCGGATTACTTGCACTCGTTAGAGCTTGGGCCATTGTTCACCTACCTTGATTTGAAAACGAGGGTTAGAGTGCGCTCCGCTACCTGGGCAACCGGAGTGCCAGTATCCCCGCTCCTGAACTTGACGAACCGGAGTGCCTTCAACACGGCCTTGTGCGCTGCGGTCAACCCGATCATCCTGGAGGCTGCGACGGTAAGGGCCAACTCGGTGCCGCCGCTATCGTAAACATCGTAGAAGGTTCCGCCCGTCACGTTGGACGATAGGAAGGTCAGATCCGCCGCTGTCCATCCTGCCGGGAACATGATCGCCTCAACCTCAATCCCGCTCAAATCTACTTCGTCAGATTGCCCGTCAGAATCGGTTGGAATCGTGATAGGTTTGGTCCCTTTAATCGCTGATAGTTGCATAATAATCCCCCTTTAGACTAAGACCCTGCTTCGCCAAAAAGATCGTCAATTATGTCCAGCTCCGTGCGTTTCCCGCTGCGCTGGCGTTTCTTTTTTTCCTCGGTGCCCTCTCTTTTTAGCTGCATCAATTCCTGGGTACAGACACTACAGAAAGACGGAAGGGTTCCATCTGACCTTAAAAAGACCGGCCTGCCGCATCCTCTCACGCACTGGCGGAATGTCGGCTTCTCCCCAACCGCCTTACCGAACTGGCGTTCAAACTCGGCCTGGAGTTTCTTTAGACCAAAGCGGATTTCGCAACTCGAACACACGTAGGCGTTCCCGGAAGGATTCAACCGGCGTAGCTTCGCGTGATCGGATCCCTTGCCGCAGGATACGCAGGCGCAGTCTTTTAGGTCGTTAAGGGTGAAAGACATTATTTCGAGGGTTTAGGCTTTGAATGGTGCCACACTTTCCCCCATCCCCTGCCCCTAATCTCCCTGTTCACACTGACAGTTCTCCCGTTCTCACAAACGTAAATATCAACCAAGAATCTTCCGAAGTTGTCGCGCTTACGCTGGCCGGAAAACCGCACCTCGACGTCCCGTCCTTCGATCCGATCTCGGAGCCAGACTTTCTCGGTCTCAAAATCCTCTTCTCCCCGCTCTGGAGTATCTACCCCAAGCAAGCGAAATCCAGAAATCTCTTGAAAGTGCTTCGACGAGCTGACTACCGCCACAGTCCGGGCTTCGAACGTATCCCCGTCTACTACCCGCTGGACCCGCAGATCGCAATCAGCACCAGCCTTTAGGGGGCCGAACAGACCAGCCAGGATAGCAACTAAAAAAACCACGACAGCTTCGGTATTGTTCATCTACACTCCATTGCCATGATCCTACGTCCGAGCCACTCCGCTACCCGTGGCACTACGTTGCCTAATCCCTTAATCACTCTGGCTCCCTCATTTCCGAGTCAGCCCCACTCCCGTCCCCAAACCGGAGGAATTGAGAGCCACCGCGGTTTTTCTTGCCTCCGGCGTGATACAGAACCGACAGATCGAAATTTCTTTCCGCACCCACACGGGCCACGGCCAGTTCTTTTTACACCGGGGGCAAACCCGCCAACCCAAAGGCAAAGTCCCCACCACTACATCACCAGCCTTCCCGGCTTCTCCAACGCAATCACCGTCCCGCAATACTCGATGGTCCCGCACACCCGGCACTCTTTTCTCAGCTTCACATAATCGGAGTTAATCAGCATCACGTTTGAGTGCATCGTCCAGTTAGAAACCGTGCAATGACACTTCTCAAGGCCCTTTGTGACGAACGGCACCCCCAACTGCAGGCCTTCTTGTCTAAGATGGAACTTTTGGGCCACGCCTTTCCTTTCTCTTTGCCGCCTTCGCTTTGCGGTCCTCGAACTTGGCCTTCTCTGCCAGCGAATCCATGGTCTGCTCCTGGCTTTCGTGCGGTTGCCAGTATTTCCGCATCAAAGAATCCATCCTGGGGTTCAGGAGTCCACCGTCGCCGCCGCCTCGTGGGGTTTCTGCCAGGGCTGGAACTGTTGGACGTTGTGCCATTACAAACCCTGACCAGCCCGCTCTCTGCGTCTAGCTCTACGCCGCGCCTTCCATTCGGGATCTTGTACGTTCTTATGATACCCGGCCAATGACCGAATTCGAGCGCAGGAGCGGCACACTCGCTTCCCGCTTTTCGTGATATGTAAATTATCGCCAGCCAAAATGTGTCCCTGAATGCAATGGGTTCGCCTTGCGTTTACTGCCGCAGGGCCATTTGATCGCAAGAAGTTCTCATAACTGGTCACCAGTTCCATGTGTTGTGGATTCACGCACACTGTCACCCGGCACAAATGGTCTGGTTCGTATCCATCAGGGATTGGACCACGGTGAGCTTCATAGCTAAATCGATGAGCAAGGATATTTGTGCCTCTGTATTTACCCTTGCCGTAATTAGATCGCCTTTGACCGACTGGCCCAAGCCAAATCCAACAACCAGAATTAGGTTCTGGAATGCTGAACGCCTCAACATACTCTTGTGGCGTATATTTTAAAGCCCCTGATATCCCCATACTGCTCTGAGAGGCTCCCGCTTGCTGCGATTGGCGGCATAGAGTGCCTTTGAATCTAACATCCAGCACAACACCGATTGAAGTGCCCGTCCCGCTGCCTCGGTTTCCTGTTCCATTATCTCCCGGACGTCCTCCAGGTGGAAGCGGTTCTGAGCAATCAATCCCTCCACCTTCTGACGGCCCAGCTCCTCGAACGCGTACGCCGGGGCCTCGTACGTCACGAGCGGGATCTCGCCGGTCCCGTAGTTAAGCTTGGGCATTCGCCAGATGAGCTCCCGCCCCTGAGTCTTCTCCGTTATGATGTGACTGTATTTCAGATCCATCCTGTACTGGATGAGTGCGTTCTCGATGGTCGGCCAATCGCCAATCGTGCCGCCCACTGCGGTGAAGTCTTGGAACCCGGATGGACGCAGCTGCTCTGCGATCACGACGAGTCCACCGTTGGATTTGTCGAACTGGGGAAGCGCAAGGCCGCAGCATACGCGGATGAATTGCTTCTGCTCATCGCCCACATCGCCGAACCAGTACGCATCCGTACCCGGCAGATTCTTTTTGTAGCCGAGGATCATGGTAGTTGACGAAGCACCCTCTCCAGGTCACGCCGGGATAGTTTACTGATTTCCTGACCCTTGGCAAGAAAAACATACGGAACGATAAACGGCAAACCGTCAAGGACTGCGTTCACCGCAATCTCAGCGGCGTAGAGATCGGTACCCGCCTCGTGGTGCAGCACGAGCACATCGCCGGGCTTGAAGTGGAGCTTCTCAACGACCTTGATCATGGCGGTCCTTGGTCGCGCCATAGAAAGTCGTAGGGTTCCTTGTTCTTAATCGGAAACCGCTCGATGTAAGCTTGGCAGCTAGTAATCCCGTCGTACTCGCTGACCATGCCGCCGTCACCTTCACCCCACAGGCCGTCCATGATCTCCTTGTTGCTCAACGGCGTGTTCCACGGGGTCCACTCGCCGCCTTCGTTCTCGGTGTAGAGGATGAACATCTACTTACCTTTGCTGCCAACGTGAACGCCATCTTTGCAATACCCGCACACTTTAAAGCGTTTCACCCCCAAGAATCGAATAACGATGGAACACTTGGGTTTACATTTCTGGCAAGCGCAATCTACTTCTCGCATTACATCGTCCACCTGGCTCTGCGGAATCCACACCAGCTCGCCATCGATGTCGCACCTGATCGCCTCCGCAGTCTCACCAACCGCCTTTACCATGTCGTTGTAACATTCTGGACAGTCATCGGGAGGGTAGTTGGCTTTGACCAGATGACCGCATTCTGGGCAACGATACAGTATCCTCTCGTCGTAGTCCCGCTTTTCATCCGGTTCTCTCCCGTAGATCACCCGCGCCAGGTGCTTGATCTCATCGTTAGGATTTAGCTTGCTCATCTCAAGCTCGGATACAACCTGCTCAACCCTGAGTGACCCGCCAGGTAGATCGCCAATGCCATCGAGATCACCCGGTCATCGTGGCATCCCTCCTGGGCCTCCATCTTGCCGTTCTCCATCACGCCGTACGTCATCAGCTCGCTGATCGTGTCGCGGTCCACCAACCCGCCGCCATCGTCCAGGTAGTTGGCCAGGCCATCGATGAGCACCCGCTTGGTTCCCGGTGTCGAGTTCCACCCGATCCGCGAGATCGGTCTCTTCGTTCTCGATGCGATCTGCTTGGTGTAGTGTAGCCTCGGGTAGCCACTGTCACGCAGCATGGTCGCAGTGGTCAGCCCGTGCGCCGACGGCTCGGTCTCGATCCCGATCATCGCCCGGTTGTAGCTGTAGCCCAGCTTGGCCAGCTCGTCAGCGAACTTGGACGGCTCCAGGTGGCCGTGGAACGTCGCCGCGATGCTGAGATCCTCGGCATTAAGCACATGAGCGGAGCTGTAATCGCCGCCCTCCAGGCCAGCTGCAGCGTCCGCCCCTATCACGTACCGGCCTGAGGCCTTGGGTGGCTCCCACATACGCACCCAGCCTTCCGCGTTCTCCTCCAGGCGGACATGGAGCAGGTTACCTATGGTTGGGGTCATCCATCCCCTGAAACGTGGCTCCTCGGTCAATTCCAGAAGCCTGTCCAGGGCATCGATATTGAACCTCGGCACCCCGACGAACACCGCGATCCGCTCCCCGCGTAGGAACCGCTGTATGAGGGCGCGTTTGCCCTCCCAGGCCTTCTCCAGGGTCGAGTAGTAGTCAGCCCTCAGGTTGATCGCGTTATCGCTCACAGGGAACATCCAGTGCGCCCAGTTGAGGGATCTGAGATACTCAGGTGACTTGTCGATGATACGCTTCGATGCCCAGTGCGTGAGCGGCGGTGAGTTGCAGGTCATGGACAGCTCTCCACCGCCCAGTGCGTCGGCGCGTTTGCGGTCACGGGTCAGCCTTGCAATGGCCATATCGAACACGCCCTCGCTGATACCAGGCGAGACCATCTTCTCGCCCGGCAGGTACGCGGGAGCGATCTCTTCCAGGCCGATGAAGTCATACTCGCGGGAGAGGAACATGGACGCGTCCTGTTCGGTCTGGCCGTGCCTGAACGACAGGGTGTGATACCTGCCGCCCATCCACAGCTGGAAGTCCACCGGCTCCGACTTGGACTTGAAACCGGCACCGCCTTCCGGGAACCAGGAGAGGAACGTCTTGAGAGTACTGTCGGCGAGGTTGCGATACGTATCACGAACGATGAGGCCCTCGAGCGAGAGATCGACCTCTGCCGCTACTTGCGCGAGGTAAGCGAACCGCAAGCACAACCACGTTGTCTTCGCGGTGCCCAGCGGTCCCCAGGCGAGCTTCACCGTGGCCGTGGACCGATGCGCCTCGAGTGCCACCGGGCCAGGGATGTAGTTAATCCTCCTTGTGTTCGATGATTCGCTTTGCGCGACGTTCTGCATTCGCCTCCACCATGGTGTAGATGACTGCGTGTCGAGCGTTCACATCGATCTCTTGCCGTGCGTCAGGTGAGATCTTGCGTACCGCGTCGATCAGCACCGCGTCCGCCTTATCCTCCAGGGCGCGGGTCACGTAGCGTTCTGCGATCTTAGCGGCGTAGCTATGGAGCTTCGCTTCCATGGTGAGCTTCGCCCTCTCCAGGCCAACGACCTCGGCCCTCCTCGCTTTCACCTCTTCCTTGGTTGGTGCCCCGGCTCCCGGACGAGCACCGCCGGGTGCTAGCTTGTTGCCCTTCTTGAACTTACCCATCAGACGTTGATACCCCGTTGAATCCCCCTGGTAATGGTCCGAGTCCAATGATCACCGCTTTCTCCCCTTCCTCCAAACTGCTCCCTGCGTACTCTCCGGGTTATACTCACTCCGCTCGATGTGCAGCCGGTGGTAGCCAAGTTCCAGGCACAATTCAATCGCCTCATCCCCGGAGTTGCATACTGTCGTATAATACCCGCGATTTTCCAATTTAAGCAACCATCGCCTTTGTTCCGGGGTAGCTTTGCCCGTGGCACTCTTCATTTCGATTACCGTGCCTTTGAACTGCGGCCTGGCCGGCGGGGTATCGAATATGATGTAGTCGGGGAATCCCGGTTGCAGGCCCATGTTCTTTAACTGGCCCATCCGGTTCAGGTTCCCCTCGTTTGGAACGTGAATGTAAACAACATGGTGCATATTCAGCCACCCGGCCAGGGCCACACACTCATCGACTTCGGTTGGGGTTAGGCGTCTGAGGTTGCGGCTCAAGCCTTGGCCTCCAGGTTGTCCTTGCTCGCTTCTAGCCATTGCTCATCAGTCCAGGTGTGGCGGGGATTGTAACAGGCGACGAGATTGAATCGTGGGTCGTCTAGCTCCTTCTCGCTCCAACCGTGTTCCAGAAAATGTTCACGCACAGCACACCCGAAATGTTCTCTATAAAACTCCGCTTTCTCCTTGGCTGCGTGGAGTTTGTAGATGATAGTGACAAAACAAATGACTATCGCTTTTGTTGGTGCTTTACCCTCAAAGCGTTCCCATTGTTTGAACAACGCCCGTTCTTTATCTGTGAGGTCTAGGGTCATTTGCTCACTCTCCCCAATCTCTCCACCAACTGACTATACAGGGGTGCTCACGTTGATAGTCCTGGTCACTGTGGCGAATTGTATTCCTTTGACACGAAAGATGACTTGGATGCTTACGTTCAAATCCTCGTTCAAATTGTCGCCAATGGGCCAAAGTTAACCTTGTCTTGGAGAAGGTAACCTGCCCTGAGTAACAAGTCCAAAGCCGCCTCTAGCTTTTTTGCTTCGATAAGATCCGCCTGTTTCCTTGTTTTTAAATAGGTTCTCTGTGCGCCCCGCATGGCCCTGGCGAGATCGCGGATATGCTTCAATTTGAGGATATAGATTTCCTCGTTCATCCTTCTTGTCCCGGCTCCCTCTCCATTCGGTCACCTATCTTTAATTGATTAACACTGTGCAAATTGGCTTGTGGTACAAACCACGCCGGGGGCATACCGTTGTACCCAGGTTCTACGTGCTGCTCTTGCTTGGCCTCGTAACCGTAACACCACCCAGCGACCCAATACACTGGGCTAGTACCGACTACCAACACATAGGCTTCGTCATCGCTATCTCGTGGTCGAACAATCAAGCAACCATCCTGTTTCTGAGTATGGCGCACCTGGAAGCCACCTACATCTGGCAGTTTGAAGGTGTTCACCGATCCATCCCAGTAGAGGTTAAAATATTTAGCTACTGCCATCTCGCCGCAAGCTGCCTCTATGTCTATGTGCCAACCGAAATCCTTGTTCTTGACCTTGTTGGTGCTTTCAACCTGGAAGCTGGCAATGTTACGGCGCACTCCCACCAGGGCCGCATAGTACATCTCCGATTTCGTTAATTGCACTTGCTCCATTCTTGTAACTCGGCATCAAGTCTGTAATCCGTACTCCCGTTCAAGAGCCTCTGCATTCTCCCTCCATCCTCTGCGGACCTTCTATCGCACTGCCATTCGCTACGGAGCATTTCTGGAGCTGCCTGAAGGACGAGACTTCGACCGTGTGCCCCACTGCCCGTGGATTGTACGGCGGTGCAATGCTGTAAGGCGGAAACATCCTGGTCACCAGCTCATGGATGGATGGAAAGAACTTGCACTCCACCATGCACTCTTTGACCGCCAGGAGAAACTTCTCTGCCGGTGCATCTTGCAACACAACCCAGTACGCCTCCTCAGTTGCCGGGTTTACCTTCTCCTGGCTGTAGATGTAAGCCGCCACCAGGATCGCCATCCCCTTGTTGAATTCTATTCTTTCCATCACAAACCCCTTTTCAGTATATCGTTAATCTTATTCATCGACCCTTGCCCCTTCGACTGCTTCCTGTTGCCGTTGATCCGCTTCCCGTTCCGCAACCATGTCCTGAACGCCGCCTCCCAATCCAGAAACGTCGAACCCCTCGAACTGTGGTAATCGCGGAAGGCATCCAGCTCCACTACTGGGTCAGGCCATTCGTTGTGTTGGGAGAGTTGTAAGATCCGACCTGAAACAACAAAGTCATCGGGGAAGCTGGTTCGTTGTTTTTTTGTACGACTTAATCCCCTCTTCTCTTTATCTTCTTCTGACTTCTGACTTCTGACCTCTGACTTCTGACCTCTCCCAAGGAATTCCTCGTGACGGTTTCGCTCTTTACGGTCTCGATCCGATTTTCGCTTGCGTTCATCCCTATTTATCCTGCGTGACATAACTGTGACAGAGTCGTGACTGCGGTCGAAAAAAATCTCTGCCGCGCCACTAAATTGAAGCTCATTTAGAATGCCTTCCGCTACTTCTGGTTGATTTGTGAACCCTATGAACCGCTCGAATCCGGTTAGGGTCCAGGTAAGTTTGCCTCGTTTTGGTGAGGTCCACATAGCACAGATTAGATCAATCCAAACGCCTCGCGCTTCCAAGCTGAGAGTCCTGGTGTCTTGCAGCCAATCGCTCGGGAAAAACTTCATCCAGGGGAGCTTCGTCTTTGCCATCGCCATTCAGACTCCTTTCCCAGGACAAACAACGGGAACGAGTCGAGGGAGTGCAGCCCTCCGCACGAAGCGACACCGTCCGGTGGGAGCCTAACGGCGGACCCGCCCCTGTTCTTTGTCCTGAATAATTGGAGTTTTGGATGCTGCACTCATCCGCTTGCATGGTGACCGTAGATTACGCCTGAATACAGCACTGGTCAACATTTTTTTGCTTTGTAACTATCCGATATTACAGGCGACTCAAATTATTTTCATCTATCCTTGTTTTAGGTGTTGACTTACTAGCACAAAATGCTAGATTGAAAGCTCAATCAGGTATCACGACATGACAAACACAGAGATCAGAAAATCCCGCGCCGCACTAAGGCTCACACAACCCGAATTCGCAAAGCGTCTTCGCGTGAGTCTTCGCATCGTCACCAAGTGGGAGAGCGATGGATGCCCGTTGCGCTGGGATGAGTTGATCGAGAACATTGTTAGGGACGAGGGAGTTAAGGCAACTTCCTGAGTCCCTTTTTTTTGCCCTATGGCTAGCACAATTTACGAGGGAAAAATGCGATGTAGCCCCCCCTGGGGTGAATAACGAGAAGGGAGCAACAATGGAAATCAAGATCAGCTGCACGAACGGCAACGCAACGAATCATATTACTGGCAGTCGGGTCCGGTGGACCTGCCTGGACTGCAAGGCCATCCTGGCGGAACACCATAGTCCATGTCGGGGGCCCGCCGGATACTACGAGCGGAAGCATCCCGCAGGGGAATATGCCGAACATTTCAACGGCCAGCAGGCCGCCGCCTTCGCGCACGCCTGCATTAACTAAAATATCCGACTGTTGAAATCTCGTTGAATCGAATCGAGACCTACGCCGACTTAGCCCGGTGAAGGAAGGGAAAGACTAATGAAAAAAATAATTCGCATAGGCGATGAGATCGAATACGAGAGAGGAAATGATACCATCACCCGCACTGCCAGGGTAATCGAGATCAGCCGGGTGGCCCACAGTGCCAACCACTATAAAATGGTCCTGACCGAAGAGAAGGATATCTACGAGTTCACGCTCGACGATCACCACTGGTGCTTTGGTTTCCAGATCCTCTCGGTCAGCGAGTGGTTCTGCCCCTACTGCGAGGAAATATTCGAGGACGAGGATGCCAGGGATGGGTGCGACTGCCCTGGCGCTTCTGAGGCCAGGTCAATCGATGCGGCCATCGAGGCAGCTGATGCCAGGAGAAAGGGGGAAGGGTGAGGGCCGAGGTAACCCCGGGAGGGGTTGCAGAATCCATTACAGAAGGGAGGAGAGTAGTATGAAACTTAACATTTGCCACCGCCATGCGTGCAGCTGCCCGTGTCAGTGTTCCCTCGTTGTAGAGTGCTCGTGCCCGCATCCAGAGTATTTCAACGGATGGTGCCTCGAATGCCTCGCAGGGCACCATGGTGGACGGGATCGAGCTGCGGTGGGGTGGTTTTGGAAGAGGATACCCCCCTCGTGAGGAGTGGGTTAGAGGGGGGCTCCTCGAAGGTCAACGAGGATACCCCCCTCGTGGGAGGAAGGGACAGCATCTTTACAGTACTCCTCCCGTTAACAATGGCAAGAAAAATATTAGGAGGACGAATGATAATTGAATACCTAGAAAACTCATACCGTGCTGAAGCGGAAC
>CEPZ01038231.1_pt1 | contig 13462 bp, 11 predicted proteins | sample 530461 | NCBI WGS metagenome assembly CEPZ01 (sample SAMEA2620106, study PRJEB7988) | marine metagenome | isolation source: saline water (ENVO:00002010), including | reverse complement strand
GAAGATTTATAGGTAAATTAGGGGTAAAAAAGATGAAAAGTGAGAGTTATAATAGGGAGATAATAGTGGAAAATGATGATCTTAATGTTAAAATATGCGAAAAGTGAGTCATTCAATTATCTATATGAAAAAATAGGAAATGTGAGAGTATTAAAAAGTAGAAAAATAGAGTAAAATGGGTAAAAGTTAGACTTTAGAAAAAATTGATATCCTCGTACGAAAAATGAGAGTATAGGTTTAAAGTCCTGAAATAGTTAAATATGGGGTTTTAAAGGCCTGAGATATTAAAATAGAATATATATCAAAGATCATGATTAATTTGATTTAAATTCGGTATACCGAATATAGATTAAATTTTTGAATTTATGCATATTCTTGGTAAGAGGTAGTTAAATATGGCTATTTAAAGCTCTCTAAGCTGTATTATTGTAGGTAATGAGGCTATTTTCTTTAAATTTGGAGAGATAGTTAAGAGTAATTTTTTATTATTTACCTTTTCTTTCTGTATAGAAACACCTTTATTGATCATTCTTTGAACATAATCCCTTATAGAGCTTTCTGATAGCTTTAATGATTTTGATAATAATTTATAGGTAATTTCACGATTTCCTTGTTCTTCTAACTGGTATATCGTCGAGAAAACAAGCATTTCCTGAGTTGTTAGGTGTTTAAATTTAAGCCTAATTTCCTTCTTTAAGGAATCTAAAGAATCAAGTATTTCTGTTGCTTCTCGTATGTTAGAATCTATTGTTTTAGAGGCATTTACAAGAGGAATATGTGTCGAATTGTCTGTCTGATTGTCTGTCTGTCTGTCTGTCGAAACCCCTTGATTTCCTATGGAAATAGGTAAATTTAATGGTTTTAACCCCCCTACTTCCTGTGGAACTGTCGAATTATGTGTCGAAGTCGTATTTTGTGTCGAATTTAACTGTCGAAGTGTCTGTCTGTCTGTCGAAGCTTGTTTTTCTTGATTTTCAAGCTTATTTGTTAAGGTTTTCATAATATCATGGAGATCATTCATTGTTGTTTTTATGTCTAAAAGTTCTCCATTTAGAAATTCTATGTCCTCTTTGACTTTGTTAAATGCCCCTTTTATATTTTCTTCCATATGTTAGAATGTTGGAGATTTTATATAAAGATTTATGGAATAATGATTATTGTTTTGAATGGTATAAGTCGTAGACTTTGTTTGATAATTTCCATTTTATTTTTCTAGAAAATACTATCCCTTCTTTGTTTTTTCTAATGGCTACAACGATATTTTTTTCTTTTAATTCTAATAAAAGTTTCTTTACAAATTCTTCATCCCTTGCTATTTCTCTTGCTATCTCTGCAGTGAATGGGTTTTTTGGGAAGGATCGGTATAGGAAATGTAGAATCTGTTCTACTATTTTCTCTTTTTTTTGGTCACTTATTCTCATGAGATTAATAAGATTTGTTGGAATTTAAAGTTGTTGTTAAGAAGTTTTATAAAGGATTTAGTATATAGATGCTTGTTAACTTAGATAGTAACTTCTAATGTAAATTTAAGGGGATTGTATATCATGGAGAGTCAAATATATCCGAGGACTGAGATAAGGAAATCTGTAGATTTAGCAAAGGTGCTAGATCCCTTAGTTAAGGAATGGTTTTTTGAAAAATTTGAGGATTTTTCAGATAGTCAATTGCACGGAGTTATGAATATTCATGAGAGAAAGAATATATTGATATCTGCTAGTACTGGAAGTGGTAAGACTCTAACTAGTTTTCTTAGTATATTAAATTATTTGGTTGGATTGGCTAAAAAGAAAGAGTTAGAGGATAAGGTTTATTGTGTTTATTCTAGTCCATTAAAGGCATTGAATAATGATATATTTGTTAATCTTGAGCGCCCTCTTGCTGAAATTAGAGAACTTGCAGAAAGTAAGGGCATAGAGTTGCAAGATATTCGTGTTGGATTGAGAACTGGAGATACTACTCCTGCTGAAAAGGCAAAGATGTTAAGGAAACCTCCTCATATTTTTATTACAACTCCTGAAAGTTTAGCTATTGCTCTTACAACTAAGAAGTTTATTGAGTTATTTTTCAGTGTTGAGTTTGTAATTATTGATGAAATTCATTCTCTTGATAATAAACGTGGCGTTTATCTTAGTATAAGTTTGGAAAGGTTAGAGGAATTGAGCAATATAACTCCTGTAAGAATAGGATTAAGTGCTACTGTTGCTCCAATAGATAAAATTGCCAATTTTTTAGTTGGTAAGGGCAGAGATTGTTTAATCTCAGAAGTTAAGGCAAATAAAACTACAGATGTTAAGGTTCTAACAGGGGTCAAGGATCTAATAAATGTGGATAGTAATGAGATGTATAATTCAATGTATGGATTGTTAGATAAGTTAATTCAAGAACATAAGACCACTGTTGTTTTTACAAATACTAGAGCAGGTACTGAAAGAGTTATTAACCACTTGAAGGATATGTTCCCTGAAAATTATATTGAAAATATTGGTGCTCATCATTCTTCATTAAGTAAGGAATATAGATTTGAGATTGAGGAAAAATTGAGAAAGGGTGAATTAAAAGTAGTAGTTACAAGTTCTAGTTTAGAATTAGGTATTGATATAGGTTATATTGATCTTGTAGTATTGTTAGGCAGCCCAAAAGGTAGTGCAAGGGCTCTGCAAAGAATTGGAAGGGCTGGACATAAGTTGCATGATATAAGTAAAGGTAGATTTTTAGTATTAGATAGAGATGATTTGGTTGAATGTAGTATTTTGAATAAAGAATGTGTTGAAAAGAGGATTGATAAGATACATATTCCTAGAAATTGTTTAGATGTTTTAAGTCAACAAATATATGGTATGTGTATTCAGAAAATTTGGGATATAGATGAGATGTTTAAGATGATTAAAAAGAGTTATTGTTATTCTGAATTGAATAAAGAAGATTTTATGTCTGTTATTAGTTATTTGGCTGGAGAGTATGCATTAGAGCATAGGAATGTTTATGCAAAGATATGGTATGATAAAGAAACCAAGCAATTAGGTAAGAGGGGTAAGTTGGCCAGAGTTATTTATATGACTAATATAGGCACCATTCCTGAAGAAAGTTTTGTTACAGTTGTTATTGGACAGGGTGAAAGAAGAGGAAATAAAGTAGGAATGGTTGATGAACCATTTTTAGAGAAAATGAAACCTGGAGATGTGTTTGTTTTAGGGGGTAAGAAGTATCAATTTCTTTATACTAAAGGCATGAAGGCCTATGTTAAGGATGGTATTAAAAGAAATCCCACAATCCCTAGTTGGTTCTCTGAACAAATGCCATTGAGTTTTGATTCTGCTGTTGAAATTGGTAAATTTAGAAAAATGGTTAATGATAGATTTGAAAAGAAGATGAAGAAATTAGAGATTGTAAAATTTATCAAAGAACATTGCTATCTTGGAGATGGTGCTGCTAGAAGTATTTATAATTATTTTTATGAGCAGTATAAATTTGCTAAATTGCCCCATAGTGATAGAATATTAGTAGAGCATTATAAGGGTGAGAAGAATTATGTGATTTTTCATAGTTTGTATGGTAGAAGAGTTAATGATGCACTTTCGCGGGCCTTAGGGTTATTGATGGGACATAAGGTTGGAAGAGATATTGAGATTGGAATTAATGATAATGGGTTTTATTTTGCTGGAGAGAATTTGCCTATTGAGGAAGCATTGAATTTGTTGAGTATTGATAATTTACAAGAGGCCTTGGAAGAGGCTATCTCAAAGACTGAAGTTTTGAAAAGGCGTTTTAGGCATTGTGCAGCTAGAAGTTTAATGATTTTAAGAAATTATAAGGGTAGAAGCAAAAGTGTTGGGAAGCAACAAATGAATAGTTTTTTCTTATTGAGTGCTATTAATAAAATAAGTAGAGATTTTCCTATCTTGAAGGAGGCTAGGAGAGAGGTATTAGAGGATTTAATGGATATAGATAATGCTAAAATAGTTTTAGGATGGATTAAGGATGGGAAAGTAAAGATAGATAAAATTCATACTAAATTGCCTAGCCCATTTGCTTTGAATTTAGTTATGCAAGGTTATAGTGATTTGTTGAAGATTGAAGATAAGATGAAATTTTTGAAGAGAATGCATAAGGAAATTTTACGAGAAATTGGGGAATGATTTGGACCAATTGTTTGTTAAATGAATATATGTTTATATAGTAAGGTGTAGATGTTTTTTTATGGATGAGATAGTAAAATTTTTATTTGAGGTGGGGATATTATCTAAAACTCCTAGAAGCGGATTTCATTTTTTAGGGAGCGGTAATCAAAGTGTATCAGAACATATTAATAGAGTTATTTTCATAGGGTATGCTCTAGCTTCTCTTGAAAAAAATATTGATATGTTGAAAGTTTTAAAAATGTGTTTGTTTCATGATATAACTGAAACAAGAATCTCAGATTTAAATTATGTTCATCAAAAATATGTTGAAAGGAAGGAAGATGAGGCATTGCAGGATTTAACAAAAACCTTGCCATTTGGTGAAGATTTTAAAGAAATACTAACAGAATATGAAAATAGAGAAAGTCGTGAGGCTATTTTGGCTAAGGATGCTGATAATATTGAATGGATTTTATCATTAAAAGAGCAGGCAGATAATGGTAATTCTAAAGCTTTAATCTGGATAGAGCCTGCAATAAAGAGATTAAAAACAGATAATGGAAAAAGGATTGGTGAAAAAATTTTGGAAACTGATTCTGATTCTTGGTGGTTTGCGGATAAGGATGATGAGTGGTGGGTTAGTAGAAATAAGGAAAATAATTAGGTTTTTATATTAAGAATTATGTTTTTTTATATGAAAGATAATCTAAAATTCCTGCATGATTGTGTATTAATTAAAGATACATTGGTAATTGGAGATTTACATATTGGGTATGATGAGAGATTTGGAAGGAGTATTGGGCAGGTTCAGTTGGAGAATATTATTGAGAAGTTAGAGGGTATATTTGAAAATATTAAGGAATTAGGAGTTAGGTTAAAGAGAGTTGTTTTATTAGGAGATGTTAAGCATTTCTTTAGTGGAATAACGGATATTGAATGGAGAGAAACTCTCAGTTTATTAGATTACATTAAGGTTAAATCTAGGGGAGCGAAGATAATTATTATTAAAGGAAATCATGATAATATTTTGGAACCTATTGTTAAAAAAAGAAATATTGATCTTAAGGAATATTTCATTATGGAAATAGATAGTAAGAAATATTGTTTTTTGCATGGAGATAAGATGTTTGAACAGTGTTTGGATGCTGATTGGTTGTTGTTTGGACACTGGCATCCGTCGATAACTCTTAGCGATGATTATAAACATGAAAGATTTAAATGTTTTTTAAAAGGGAAATGGAAAAAGAAGAATGTTATTATTTTTCCAAGTTTTTCAGATATAAAATATGGTTCTAATTTGAATAATCTTAAAAATGAAAATGATAAATTTTCATTTATCAAATATAAAGATATAATGAAATTTGAAGTAATAATATATAATGATGATGAAAAAAGAGAGTATAACTTTGGAAAATTGAGTAAGTTGATTTGATTTATTCTTTCTTTTGAACTTCTTTTGTTAAACGTGGCATTGGAACATGTAACGGCATATTCATTTCATCTTCTAGATATAGTGCTTTGACATTACATTTAACCATTATAAAATTAAAAATTCCTAACCTCATATTCTCAGGGATTTTTTTATCTTTCCAAGAATCCATAATCGATTTAAATTCCTCGGTATCAGGAAGAGTCATAATACTGCCTTCCAATTCTATCTTTCCAAAATCCTTAGAATATGTAACTGTAAGTGTAAATTTTATTTTCAATGCCTTATTATTAGTTATAGGAATTTTTTCTTCCTTAATATCTTTAATATCAATATTTTGATCGACTCTAATTCCTTGGCCATCTTCTTCTTGCCTCTCTGCAAGAATTTTTGTTAAGTTGAATCCGATTATCCTCATTTTAATGTTAATTTTGATATGATTAATGGGAAGGGTTAGTTTTTAAAGATTGTTATAATTTATTAAGGATTTGCAGATATAAGGTTAGAAGTATCTAATCTTTCTTCAAGTCGATTATTATCTGTATTTGTAGGGGTTAATTTAAAACCAGGAGTTTCTATTCTTTCAATTTTTCCCGCATAACCTACTCTATAATTATCACCATAGAATTCTATTAATTTTTCTCTTTCTGAATTATCAAATTTATTTCTAATTTCTTCCTCATTAGATCCTATTAAGTAAGCAAAATTTGGTAATGGAATGGAAATGTTACTTAGATCTCTTAAATTATATTTTATTGAATAAATGCAATGTTCATTAGTTTCTGTCATTTTACATTAAATCTTCTTCAGAAACAACTACAAAATCACCAATTGCGATTATTGAATTATAAGGAATGAGTATTTCAGATTGCTGTGATCTTTCCAAGTTTAGTTGAGCAGAATATTCTGAGGGATCTTTGATTATAATGTGGATAAGTTCTCCAGTTCTTGTTTCAAAAGTAATATCTTTAACAACACCTAGTTTTTTACCTTCTTTTGTTACTACAGGTTTAGTAAGTATTTCTTTATGAGGTTTCTTTTCAATACCCATAGGGATTGAAGAAGATTATTCTTTATAAACTTTCTTATGATTTAATGTGAATAATGATTTTTATTAAGAAATGATTATAAAATTAGATAATAATTTTTGATATTAATAATTTATAGGAGTAATTTTGTTATTATTTGAAGTGATTGTTATTATTTTGATATGAACCCCCTCACCCTATGATTTCTTATAGAAGTATTTATATGATAAAATTTTTTTTTTATTTTTTTTTATTTATAAACTTTATTATATTATATTATATATATTATAGTATATAATGTATATTTTATATAAAATATGTTGATTTCTATATATTTTAATATATATATTCTAGTATATGTTTTATATGATATATTAAATATCCTATATTAAATATTTTTATAGAAAATAATCTAAAATCTTTAATGTTTGATGTAATTTTAAATTTCCAATAGAAATGAAGGTGTGGGGTTGTTTATTTTAGTAGTTTTATTTTGTTAATTTTCTTGCATAAATCTTATGCAGATTTATGCGTAAAATTATTGTTTATAGATGATAGAATGAAATTAATTTCCATAAGAAATTGAGGTGTTATTGTTGAGTGAACAATCGCATTTATAAAGTTTGAATGTTCTTGTAAATATTATTGTTTAGAGGTTGTGAAATGGAAAAATATAATTTAAAAGAGGTAATTTCGATAAATGGAATTAGATGAGATTTTTGATTCTGTAAAAAGCAGGAGTTTGTTTAAAGATAAACAAGTTTTACAATCTAATCATTCTCCTGATGATATACCTCATAGGAATGAACAGATTAAAAGTGTTGCTAGTATTTTGGCTCCAACCTTATTAGGTGAAAGAACTAGTAATTTGTTCATTTATGGTAAAACTGGTAGCGGGAAAACATTATCTATTCAACATGTTGCTAATGAATTATCTAAAAGGTCTATTGAAAATAAAATTTTAAGGATTGAGTATTTGAATTGTAAATTGAAGAAGGTTGCAGATACAGAATATAGGATTTTGGCAGAATTAATTAAAAAGTTAGGAGGTAGTGTTCCTGCTACAGGGTTGCCTACAGATCAAGTTTATTTAAGGTTTTTAGATATATTAGAAAATAGTGAAGAAAAATTATTGATTTTGATACTAGATGAGATTGATCAGGCAGTTAAGAAGATTAGTGATGAATTTCTTTATAATTTGACAAGATTGAATAGTGAACTGAATAATACTCAGATAATTGTAGTAGGTATTAGTAATGATTTGAGGTTTTTAGATATGATTGATCAAAGGGTTAGAAGTAGTTTGTCTGAAGAAGAGATTGTTTTTCCGCCTTATAATGCTGTTCAGTTACAAGATATATTGAGAAAAAGATCTAATGAAGCATTTAAACAAAATGTTGTTAATGAAGGAGTAATTGCCAAATGTGCTGCCTATGCTGCTAGAGAACATGGAGATGCTAGAAGAGCTTTAGACTTATTAAGAGTAGCTGGAGAGTTAGCTGAAAGAAGTTCTAATAATAAGATTGAGGTAGAGCATATAGATTTAGCTAATGAGAAAATAGAAAAGGATAAAATTTTAGATGTTGTTGAAACTGGCACGAAACAATTTCAGATGATTTTATATTCTATAATAGAACTTGTTGAAAAAGATAAAAATAATAGTGTTTTTACGGGAGATATTTTTGATTTTTATGAAATTATTTGTAAAAAGGTAAATATAGATATATTAACTCAAAGAAGGGTTAGTGATATAATTGCAGAATTAGACATGTTGGGGTTGATTAATGCTAGAGTTATTAGTAAAGGAAGGCACGGTAGGATGAGGGAGATAAAATTGGCTATACCTGAGGGAATTAAGGAGAAAGCTAAATTAATTTTGGAAGAGAGTTTAGGATTGTAATTTAATTTATAAAGTTAGATGTTTTTTATGAATGATTCAATGAGAGGTTTAAATGGAAAGCAATACATTAAAATTATTTTTAGAAAAGGGATTTTTATTAGATAAGGAAATGCTTGATTTTCTTAATGAGCTTGATGATAGAGACGTAGCTAATGAGATATTGGATAAAATTGCAGTAGTTTCTAGAAAAAAGGTTATAACTAAAAATTTAGTTGGAGATAACATTGATAAGATAAAACCTATTTTATTTGAATTAGATGGTGAGAAGAAAAAATTGGTTGATAAATATTTTGTTAATGTATCTATTTCTGTAGAGGTTAAGAAGGAAAGTAGTATTGAAGATAATGTTGAGAAGGTTGCAAAATATGATAAAGATTACATAGCTCCAGGAAATGTTAAAATTCTTTCTTCACCAATAATCGCTAGCCAAAAATTAGAGGTTAGAAATTTTGTTAAACATTTTAAAAGTAGATATAATGGCATGAAGAAGTTATTAATGGAAAGACCTGAACTTGATAATTTAATCTCTATTGATAAAATTACTGGAAATAATGAAATTTGTATAATTGGGCTTGTTACAAGCAAACAAATAACAAAAAATAAGAATTTGATATTAGAAGTAGAAGATCTGACAGGTAGTGTTAAAATATTAATAAATCAAAATAAGGAAGAAGTTTATGAAAAATCTAAGGAAATACTTTTAGATGATATTATTGGATTTAAGTGTAATGGTACTAGGGATTTTTTATTTGTTAATGATTTTTTTTATCCTGATTGTCATGTAGTTGAGAAAAAAAGATTGGAGGAAGAAAGCTATGCGTTATTTATTTCAGATGTTCATGTAGGAAGTAATAATTTTTTAGGAGATAATTTTATGAAATTTATAAATTGGTTGAATGGGGTTGGTAGTGATGATAAGCAAAAAGAGACTTTAAAGAAAATTAAATATATGTTTGTTGTTGGAGATACTATTGAAGGGGTTGGAGTTTATCCTGGACAGGAAAAAGAATTGGTTATTAAAGATATTAAGACTCAATATGATAGATTGGCTGAATTTTATGGTAAGATTCCTAAACATATTCAAATTATTCAATGTGCTGGACAGCATGATGGAGTTAGGGTTCCAGAACCTCAACCACCTGTAGGAGAAGATTTTGGAGAGGCCTTACATAAGTTATCTAATGTGCATTTAGTTAGTAATCCTAGTTTTATTGAGATTGGAGGAACAGAAAGTAATGAGGGAATTAAAGTTTTGATGTATCATGGAGCTAGTATGCATAATGTTATTGGAGAAATTGAAGAATTAAGATTAGCTAATGCTCATTCATCTCCTGCTAAGGTTATTAAACATTTGTTGTTGAGGAGACATTTAGCTCCTACACATGGTGCAACAACATATATTCCAGGAGAAGAGGATTGTATGTTGATAAAGGAAGTTCCAGATATTATTACTACAGGAGATTTGCATAGGACTGATATTGATAGTTATAATAATGTCTTGATAATAGCTAATAGTTGTTGGCAGTCTATGACTGCTTTTGAAGAGAAAGTTGGAAATGTTCCAGATCCTTGTAAGGTTCCTATTTTAAATTTAAAATCTAGAGAGATAAGGATATTAGATTTTAGTGGGGATGAAGATGGATAAAGGACTTAATTTAGAAACTGAAAAGTATTTTGATAGCTTAAGTGTGGGTATTGAAAATAATTATAAAATAGCTAAAGAGGCTAGAAAGCAAGGATTGGATCCTGTTGATGAAGTCGAAGTGCCTTTGGCCTTGACCATGGCTGCGAAAGTAGTTCGATTAATAGCTACAAAGTATTCTCAATTAGATAATGAAGATATTATAAATAGGGTTTTGGAATTAGAAAAAAAATATGGAGCCCTAGATAATACTGTTAGTTTTGTTATAGCTGAAGAAATCGCTAAGGAAAAATATTGTAAATTTGAAACTCAGTTAGAGGCCATGGATGCAGGAATTAGGGTGGGTTTTGCATATACTACTTTGGGTGTTGTAAGTAGCCCTATTGAAGGGTTTACAGAAATTCAAACTGGCAAGACTCAATTGGGTGAAACTTATTTAAAGGCTTTTTTTTCAGGGCCTATAAGGAGTGCAGGTACAACTGCTACTTGCGTGGGGATTATTTTAATAGATTATATTAGGCAGATTTTTGGATATGCTAAATTTGACCCTACTGAATCTGAATGTAAAAGGACTGTAACAGAATTATATGATTATCATGAGAGGGTTACTAATTTGCAATATTTGCCTACAGAGGAAGAAGCTTATTTTATTGCTAAAAATTGCCCAATACAAATTGCAGGAGATCCTACTGAGAAAAGAGAGGTTTCTAATTATAAGGATTTATCAAGGATTGAAAGCGATTTTATTAGAGGGGGTTTTTGTTTAGTTAATGGAGAGGGTTTGGCCCAAAAAGCAAAGAAGGGATTGCGTATCTTAAGAGGAATGCAAAAAAATGGATTGAAAATTGATGATTGGGAATGGTTGGAAGAATATGTTGAGTTGCATGAAAAAAGAGAAAAGGGAAAAACAGATAGCAGTCCTACTTATATTAAAGATTTGGTTGCTGGAAGGCCAGTTTTTGGACATCCTGGAAAGGGATTGAGATTTAGGTATGGAAGAAGCAGGGCTGCAGGATTTAGTGCAGTAAGTATTCATCCTGCAACTATGGCTGCAACTAATAATTTTATTGCAACGGGAACTCAATTGAAGATTGAAAAACCCACTAAGGGATGCATAACTACTCCTTGTGATGAAATAGATGGCCCTATTGTTAAATTTAAGAATGGAAGTGTTAGAAAAATGGAAGATTATGAAGAAACTAAAGAGCTTTATGATGAAATTGAAGAAATAATTTATTTAGGAGATTTATTGTTTCCGTTAGGAGATGTTATGAATAGGAATGCGATGTTGCCTAAGCCAGGCTATGTTGAAGAATGGTGGAATTTAGAATTAAAAGAAAAAGGAGGTGTTGTTGAAGATTATTGGAATGTTAAAATAGAGGAGGCCATTAAATTTACTGAAGAGTATGATCTCCCCTTATATCCGGGATATATTTATTATTGGAATCAGATAAATTATCAACAATTTTTAGGATTTATTGATTGGTTACAACATTCCCGGGTTAATGATAATAAATTATTATTTCCTTATAATAGTTCTGAAAAAGAAAGATTTAAGATAGGTAAGAGGGCCTTGGAATTATTAGGCATAAATCATAGTTTGAGTGTTGAAAATGTTATTCTTGAAAAAGAAGATACAAAAGGATTGTTAGTTAATCTAGGATTTGATATTGATTTTGAAGGTGAAATTCAGATAAATTATAAATTTAAGAAAAGAGAGGATTTGTTTGATGAAGAAGTAGATTTAAAATTAGAAGGTGATAAGATTTTAGAGATTATTAATGAAATTTCTAAATTTAAAATTAAAGATAAGGCTGGAGAATTTGTTGGAAGTAGAATGGGAAGGCCTGAAAAAGCCAAAATTAGAAAATTGACTGGGAGTCCTAGCATAATTTTTCCAGTTGGAGAAGAAGGAGGCAGGTTGAGGAGTGTGAATGAAGCTGCAAATAAGGTGGGTTCTGTTAAAGGTGAATTCCCATTTAATTATTGTAAGAAATGTGAAAGAGAAACAATTTATCGAAAATGTGAAAATTGTGAAGAAAAAACAGAAAAGAAATATTATTGTAGAATGTGTTCTGGAGAGGTTGAGGGGAAATGTAGTGCTCATGAAATAGGTGTTAATTATAAATATGGAAGAATTGATATGAAACATTATTTTGATAAGGCCCGGGAGAAATTAGGTTTATTAAAGGTAGAGATGCCTCAATTGATAAAGGGAGTTAGAGGAACTAGTAGCGAAAATCATGATATTGAAAATGTTGTTAAAGGTATTTTAAGATCGAAATATAATCTGTGTGTTAATAAAGATGGGACTATTAGGTATGATATGACTGAGGTACCCTTAAGTCATTTTAGACCTAAGGAAATTGAAGTTAGTATTAATAAATTAAAGGAGTTAGGATATAATAAGGATTGTGAAGGGAATGATCTGGTTGATGAGAATCAAATTTTAGAATTAAAACCCCATGATATTTTAATTCCTTGCAATGATGAGTCTGGTGAGGAAAGAGGTGATGATGTTTTTGTTAATATAACTAAATATGTTGATGAGTTGTTAGAAAAATTTTATGGATTGCCTAAATTTTTTAATGTTCAAACAAGGGAGGATCTTGTAGGGCAATTAGGAGTTTGCATGGCTCCACATAACTGTGCAGGAGTTATTTGTAGGTTTATAGGGTTTACTAAGGTTCAGGGATTGGTTGCTAGCCCTTATTTGCATGCAGCTATGAGGAGAGATTGTGATGGTGACGAGGCTGCGATGATGTTGCTATTAGATGTTTTAATAAATTTTTCTAGGAAATTTTTATCTACACATAGAGGTGCTACACAGGATGCTCCTTTGGTTTTGAATGGCAAAATTTTAGCAAAGGAAGTGGATGATCAAATTTTGGATTTTGAATTGGTTAATAATTACCCTTTAGAGCTTTATAGGGCTGCAGAGCAGGGAAAACATTCTGGAGAAATAGAAATAGAAATGGTTAAACAAAGGATTGGCAGAGGAGAAGATCCTTATGTTAATACTGGATTTACTCATGATGTTAGTGATATTAATAAGGGAGCTATTTGTAGTTCTTATAAGATTTTGCCCAGTATGAGGGATAAGGTTGAGGGGCAAATGTTATTATGTGAAAAATTGAGAAGCGTAGATCAGGGAGATGTTGCTAGATTGATTATCGATAGGCATTTCATGAGAGATTTGAAAGGAAACTTAAGAAAATTTACTCAACAGACCTTTAGATGTGGAAAATGTAATGAAATTTATAGAAGAGTTCCTTTAAATGGGAAGTGTAGTAAGTGTAATAATCCTAAGCTGATATTTACAATTAGTTATGGGAGTATTGTTAA
>CEPZ01086586.1_pt1 | contig 13469 bp, 16 predicted proteins | sample 530461 | NCBI WGS metagenome assembly CEPZ01 (sample SAMEA2620106, study PRJEB7988) | marine metagenome | isolation source: saline water (ENVO:00002010), including | reverse complement strand
TAGAGAAAGATGGTTTTTGTATGGAAGAGTGGAAAGAAAGTGAGAATGGTGTACCAAGTTTAAATTATCTAGATAGTTTTGATTTAATTATATGGGGTGCTGGAAATTATTGGAGTGGTGTAATTAATGAAAGTGATTTGGATTTATTAAAAAATTATAGTGGTTTAATATTATTTGAAGGTGCTGATATTTTATTTGATAATAATGAAAATGAAGATTTGAAAGAAATATTACATTCTGAATTTAATAAAGACATAAAATTATTAAATGGTACTTCTTTAAATTTAAATAGTCATGAAATATTAAATAATATTAATGTAATGGATATTGGTTATGAATTTGTAACTTATCCTGATTCTGTAAATGTTTTAAATGGTTTTAGTGTTGCTGAATGGGAAGATGGTGGAAGTGCTATTGTTGTATATAATGATACTGAAACTGGAGAATCTATGGTATATTTTTCTTTTGATATTAATTCGGTTAATGAAGACTCAAGAGAGAATTTAGTTTTAAATAGTGTTAATTGGTTGTTGCAAGAAGAAGAACTAGATGTAATTTATGGTGATGTTGATGGAGATGAAAGAGTAAGTGTTTTAGATGTTATAAAAATTGTTAATCATATAATTGAAAGGAGAACTTTGACAGATGAACGTCAATTAATAGCTGCTGATGTTACTCTTGATGAACAAATAGCTGTAAATGATATTGTAATGATTGTTGATTATATTTTAGGTAGAATTAATGAACTTCCTCATCAAGTACAATCTCCTGTTGTAAATAACTTTGCTTCACCTAACCTTGTAACTGAAAATGTTAATGCAGAATATAAAAATAATAATTTAGTTGTTGATGTTTCAGTTAAGAATGTAGGTAACGGATTATTTTATGAAGAAATTAATAATGTTGTTAGTGTAACTGGGAATAATGAGAATTTAGTAGAAAGTAAAAAAGAAAAACTAAAATTACCTGTCGGAGAATCTAAAACCTTAACTTATGTTTATGAAGATATTCCTAAGGGAACTTATGAAATAAGCGCAAATATAGATTCAGAGCAAAGAGCAATAGAAACTAATAAAGAAGATAATTTGAAAGTAGCTATTGTAGAAATATAATTCTATACTTCTTCATATCTAAAGCAATTTATTTGATGATCATTAACTAAACCAGTAGCTTGCATATATGCATAGATGATAGTTGAACCTACGAAGTTCATTCCTCTTTTTTTTAGATCAATAGAAATTTTATCTGAGAGAGGTGTTTTGGCTGGTATATCTTTTAAAGATTTAAAATTATTTTTAATAGGTTTATTATTTACAAAAGACCAAATATATTTATCAAATGAAGTAAATTCTTTTCTTATTTTTATAAAAGCTTTTGCGTTTTGTATTGTTGAGTTTATTTTTAATTTGTTTCTTACTATTCCTGCATCTTGTAGTAAGGAGTTTATTTTTTTGCTATCATATAAAGCAATTTTTTCATAATTAAAAGAATCAAATGCTTTTCTGTAGTTTTCTCTTTTATTTAGTATTGTACTCCAAGATAAGCCTGCTTGAGCTCCTTCTAGAATTAAAAGTTCAAATAGTTTAGTATCATCATGTAAAGGAAGTCCCCATTCTTTGTCATGATACTTTACGTAAAGAGGATTTTTTTCGTCTATCCAAGAACATTTTTCCATTTTTAGATTAAATTTTAATGTTTAATATATAAAAGCGTAGTGGTAACCTTTAATGGTAACCTTTATATAAATTTTTGTTTTTGTTTTGTTATGAAAAATAATGTTAATAGTTTGATTATTGAAGAGATTAGGAATTCTGAGGAAATATCTACAATAGAATTAGCTAGTAAGTTAAATATTGAAAGACATACTTTAGTTAAGTATTTAGAAATTTTAAGAAGTAAAGGGCTAATTGATTATAAAGAATTTGGAAGAACTAAAGTTTGGTTTGAAAGTAAAAGTCCTTTGATTAGTTTATTTGAGAGTAACGACGAAATAAGTGTACAAGTTAAAAATTTAATTGGTTCTTTAGATGAAGATGTTAATATTTTAGATAAGAATATGAATATTATTTGGACAAGTAATGCTAAAAATATTGAAAATAAAACATGTCATAAAGTTTTTAATAATTCTGACGAAATCTGTGATGAATGCCCTGCGTTAATTACATTGGAAGATGGTAAGGAAAATAAATCTTCGTTGATTAATAAAAATTCTAATTTTGAGATTAAAACTATGCCAATTAAAAGTTCTCAAGGAGAAGTTGTTGGTATTATTGAGAAAATTAAGAAATTATAATTAAAGATGGAACAAAAATTTCAAGTAGATGAGAGAAGAGAATATTTGGATCATCAAGATAGTGTGAAATCTATTAAGGAAAGTGGTGAAGGTTTAAATGAAGATGTTATAAAATTAATTAGTGAAGATAAGAACGAACCTGAATGGATGTTACAAAAACGTTTACAATCTTATGAAATATTTAAAAAATTAAAAATGCCTGGTTTTGGGCCTTCTTTAAAAGAGCTAAATTTAGATAAGATAAAATATTTTGTTAAACCTGATGCTAATAAGAATGCTAAGACTTGGGATGATGTTCCTGATGAAATTAAAAAAACATTTGAGAAATTAGGAATTCCGGAAGCTGAGAGAAATGCTTTAGCTGGAACTGGTGGACAGTTTGATTCTGATGTGGTATATCATAATTTAAAAAAAGAATGGGAAGATAAAGGTGTTATATTTGTTGATATGGATGTTGCTGTTCAAGAATATCCTGAATTAGTTAAGGAATATTTTATGACACAGAATGTTTCTCCATCATTACATAAATTTTCAGCTTTACATGGTGCTGTTTGGTCTGGTGGAACTTTTATTTATGTTCCTAAAAACGTGAAGGTTGAAATGCCTTTGCAAGCTTATTTTAGAATGAATGCTATTAGAGGTGGACAATTTGAACATACTTTAATTATTGCTGATGAAGGAAGTGAGGTAAGTTATGTTGAAGGTTGTTCTTCACCTAGATTTGTTGAAGGAAATAATGCTTTACATGCTGGTTGTGTTGAGTTGTTTGTTAAGGAAGGTGCAAGAATAAGATATAGTTCTGTTGAGAATTGGAGTAAAAATACTTATAATTTGAATACAAAAAGAGCAATTGTAGATAAAGATGGAATTGTTGAATGGGTTAATGCTAATAATGGAAGCAAGGCAACGCTATTGTATCCATGTTCAATTTTACGAGGAGAAAATGCAAGATCAGATTTTTTAGGTATTGCTTACGCGGGAGAATCTCAGAATCAAGATACTGGTTGTAAGGTTTATCATTTAGCTAAAGGTACTTCTTCTGTAATTAAATCTAAGAGTATAAGTAAAGATGGTGGAGTTACAACATACAGAGGATTATTGAGTATTAAAAAAGGAGCAGTAAATTCTAAATCTAGTGTTCAGTGTGATGCTTTGATGTTAGATTCTAAGAGTAAAAGTAATACTGTCCCATATATGGATGTTAAGGAAAGTAAAGTTGATGTTGCACATGAAGCTACTGTTGGAAAGATAAGTGGAGATCAATTATTTTACCTTCAAAGTAGAGGAATTAAGGAAGAAGATGCAATTAAATTAATAGTTGCTGGATTTTTCGAGCCAATTACTAAGGCCTTACCAATAGAATACGCGGTTGAATTTAATAGGTTAATAGAGCTAGAATTAGAAGGATCTATAGGCTAAAATGTTAAATGAAAATTTTATTAAGAAAATTAGTGAAAGAAATAAAGAACCTAAGTGGTTGTTAGATAATAGATTAGACTCTTTTAGTAAATTTAAATCTTTAGATAAAGTTGAGCATATTAAACATGGTTTGAATATTTTATTGAAGTTTAATTTTGATTTAGAGAGGATAAATTCTTTTGATTTAGGAAGTAAGATTATAGAAAGAAATAATGATAATATAGTTGTAATGGATATTAATAAAGCAGTTTTAGAGTATTCTGAACTAATAAAAGAAAATATGTTTTCAACTTTTAATGAAGAAGAAAAAGATAAATATTTTATAGAGCTACACAGAGCTTTATTTTCATCTGGTGTTTTTATTTATGTTAAGAAAGGTTTTAAAATTCAGTTACCAATATTTGAAAATATAGTAAGTTCAAATAAGTTTAGTTATAATTTAATTGTTGTTGAGGATGATTCAGAACTAACATTTATTGAGGATTTGAAAAGTAAAGTTAATGAGTATAATAGTTCTGTAACTGAGATTATTGTTGGTAAGAATTCTGAGGTTAATTATTGTAGTATGAATAATTCTACTAATGGTCATAATTTTAATATTGTAAGAAGTAAAGTTAAGGAGAATGGAAATATTAATTTTTTTAGTGGTTTACTAGGAAGTGGATTTAATAAAACTGAAGTAAGCTCTTTTTTAGAAGGAAATAATTCTAGAAGTAATAATGTTGGAATGTTTTTTGGAGATAAAGAGAAGCAATTTGATATTTATGCTAGAAGTTTTCACGTTGGTAAGAATACTAAAAGTAATATGTTTACTAAAGGGATTGTGAAAGATAAGAGTAAATCTGTTTATCGAGGTTTAGTTCATGTTTCAGAAGACGCGATAGGTACAGATGGTTATCAAAAAGAAGATATTTTAATTTTAAATGATGAAGCTGAAGCAGATTCTATTCCTGAATTAGAAATTAATAATGATGATGTTAAATGTAGTCATGGTGCCTCTATAAGTAATGTTGACAAAGAGAAATTATTTTACCTACAATCTCGTGGTGTAAACGAAGAAGAAGGTAAAAAGTTAATTGTTGATGGTTTTTTTTATCCGTTACTAAGGGAAATTAAATCTGATTTTATTAAACAGAAATTTGCAAAAGATTTTGAGAAGTTTTTAAAAAAATGAAACAAGAATTTGAAAGTTTAAATGTGGAAGAGATTAAGAAAGATTTTCCTATTTTTAATAGAAAGATTAATTCTAAGGATATTATTTATTTAGATAATGGAGCTACAACACAAAAACCTAAACAAGTAATTAATGAAATCAAAAAATATTATGAAGAGTATAATGCTAATATTCATAGAGGAATTTATAAATTATCTGAAGAATCAACTTTAGAATATGAAAAAGCTCATGATGTTGTTGGTAGATTTATTAATGCTAAAGAAAATGAAATTATATTTACAAAAGGAACTACTGAAAGTTTAAATTTATTAGCATATTCTTTATCTTTAGATTTACAAGAAGGAGATGAGATATTAATAAGCAAAATGGAACATCATTCTAACTTAGTTCCTTGGCAACAGATTTGTAAACAAAAAAATTTAAAGTTAAAATATATTGAGATAACTGAAGATGGCTTACTTGATTTAGATGATTTAAAGAATAAATTAAATGAGAAAGTAAAAATAGTTTCTATTGCTCATGTTTCTAATGTTTTAGGAACTATTAGTCCTATTGAAGAAATTGAGAAAATTGTTCATGATAATAATTCCTTATTGATTTTAGATGCTGCTCAAAGTGTGCCTCATATGAAAGTTGATGTTAAGAAATTAAATTGCGATTTTTTAGCTTTTTCTGGTCACAAGATGTTAGGACCAACTGGAATTGGAGTTTTATATGGGAAGAAAGAATTGTTAAATAGGATGAAACCATTTATTTATGGCGGAGATATGGTTAGAGAAGTAACGTATAGTGAAACTAGATTTAATGAGTTACCTTGGAAGTTTGAAGCTGGTACTCCTAATATTGTTGGTGGTATTGGATTAGGTAAAGCAATTGAATATTTAGAAAAAATTGGTATTGATAATATAGAGAATCATGAGAAAGAATTAATTAAGTATGCTTATAATAAATTAAGAGAAATTAAAGATATAGAAATTTATGGACCTAATGAAAATTTAAGATCAGGATTAATCTCTTTTAATATTAAAGGAATTCATGGACATGATATTGCGACTATTTTAGATGAGGAAAATATTTGTGTTAGAGCTAGTCATCATTGTGCAATGCCTTTACATAAGATGTTTAATGTTTTAGGTTCTGTTAGAATTTCATTTTATTTGTATAACACAAAAGATGATGTAGATAAATTGTTATTAAGTTTGGAGAGAGCAATTAAGATTTTTAGAAAATGAAACAAGAATTAAAAGTAGATAGGGATTATGTTGGGGAGGGAATTTATAGAGAGAATATTCTAGATCATTATAAAAATGTGAGAAATTTAGGAAAAATAGAAAATGCTGATTTAGAGTTTCATGATTTGAACCCTATTTGTGGTGATGAAATGACTGTTAGTTTAAATTTTGATCAAGATAAAGTAAGAGAAGTAAAAGTTTTACCAAAAGGATGTGCTATTAGTACTGCGAGTGCATCTATTTTATCTGAGGAATTAAAAGGTAAAAATAAAAAAGAAATTATGAAAATGAAAACTGAAGATATTTTTAAATTATTAGGAATTAAGTTGAATAGTATGAGAATTAAGTGTGCTTTGTTGCCCCTATCAACGGTAAAAAAAGCTATTTGTGGAGTTAAGAATGAATAAACTAGAAATTAAAGATTTGTATGTTGAAGTTGAGGGAAAAGAAATATTAAAAGGTGTTAACTTAGTTGTTAATGGAGATGAAACTGTTGTGCTAATGGGACAAAATGGAGCGGGAAAAAGTACTATAGGTATGGTTTTAATGGGACATCCTTTGTATAAAATTACTAAAGGTTCAATAATTTATAATGATGAAGATATCTCAGAGTTAAAAACTGAAGAAAGAGCTAAGAAAGGATTATTTTTATCATTTCAACATCCTTTTGAGATTCCTGGATTAAGTGTAAGTAATTTTTTAAGATCTGCTTATAATTCAATTAACGATGTAAAAGTTAATGTTATGGATTTTTATAATATGTTAAAAGAGAAAATGGTTTTATTAAAGATAAGTGAAGATTTTGTTAAAAGACCATTGAATGAAGGTTTTTCTGGAGGGGAGAAAAAGAAAACAGAAATATTACAATTAAGTATTTTAAATCCTAAGATTGCTATACTTGATGAGACGGACAGCGGAACTGATATAGATTCTATGAAAGTTATTGCTGATGGATTAAATAAAATTAAAGAAGAGTCTAAAATGGGAATGTTATTAATTACACATTATAATAGATTTTTATCTTATTTAAAACCAGATAGAGTTTATGTTTTGAAAGATGGTAAGATTGTTAAAGAAGGAGATGATAATTTAGTTCATGAGATAGAGGAAAAAGGTTATGAAATATTTGCTTAAAAAATGAACAGAATAACAGTTTTATTAATGCCACAAACTCTTAAAGAACATTTAGAATCTCTTGTATCAGAAACATCAAGAAGATCAGGACAACCTGAAATTAAAATAAGAAAAATTAATAGAGAAATAATATAATAAATTTGATGAAAGATTAGAAAACATCGGAGATGAGGAAGAATATTTTGATGGAGATTCAAGAAAAATATATATTAAAAGAGGACTTGATAATGAATTATATATTTGTATGAAAAATGGAAATGAATAAATTAAGATTTGGAACAGCTGGAATTCCTAGAAGTACTAATGGTGATACAGTACAAGGAATAAAAGATGTTCGAGAAATGGGACTAGAAAATTTTGAGTTAGAGTTTGTTAGAAGTGTAAATATAAAAAAAGAAAAAGCTCCTGAAGTTAAGAAGGCTGCTAAAGAAAATGATGTTATTTTAACATGTCATGCACCATTTTATATTAATTTAAATTCTGAAGATGTTAAAAAGTTTCACGCTAGTATTTCATATATTACAAGTTCTGCAAAAATATTAAGTTTATGTGGAGGTTATAGTGTTTGTTTTCATCCTGGATATTATCAAAAACAAGATCCTAAAGTAGTATATGGAAAAATAAAAGAAGGAATAAAGAAAATTGTTAAAGAAGTTCAAGAATATGATAATAAAATTTGGATTAGACCGGAAACGCAGGGAAAGCCAACACAATTTGGAAATCTAAAAGAAGTTTTACAGTTAAGTCAAGAAGTAGAACAAGTAATGCCTTGTATTGATTTTTCACATATGCATGCTTATACTAATGGAAAGTACAACACAACAGAAGAATTTAATTCTATTTTACAAGACGTAGAAAAGACTTTAGGAAAAAAAGGGTTAAATAATATGCACATTCACCTTACAGGAATTGATTATAGTGAAAAAGGGGAGAAAAAACATTTAATTTTGAAAGATTCAGATATGAATTATAAGGATTTAATTAAAACTTGGAAAGATTTTAAAATAAAAGGTGTTGTGGTCTCTGAGAGCCCTAATATTGAAGAGGACGCGTTACTAATGCAAAAAGAATATCTAAAATAATATTTCTATCTTAATAATATTTATATACGTTTCAAGAATCTTTTTTATACATGCATAAAAAATTTATAGTGGTTACAGGAGGAGTTCTTTCTGGATTAGGAAAAGGCATAGCTGCTGCGAGTATTGGACTACTGTTACAGCAATATAAAGTTATACCTATAAAATGTGATGGATATCTAAATGTAGATCCTGGGACTATGAATCCTATTGAACACGGAGAAGTTTTTGTGTTAGATGATGGAGGAGAAGTAGATATGGACTTTGGCCATTATGAAAGGTTTTTGAATGTAGATTGTAAATCTGACTGGAGTTTAACCATGGGAAAGATTTATAGAGATATTATAGAGAAAGAGAGAAAAGGAGATTTTCTTGGGAAAAATGTTCAATTAATTCCTGATGTTACTGATTTAATACAAGATAAATGGGTTGAGATAGCTGAAAAAGAAAATGCGAATGTTACGTTGATTGAAATTGGGGGGACTATTGGAGATATAGAAAACGAATTGTTTGTTGAAGCTGCTAGACAGTTGAAAAAGAGAGTTGGAGAAGAGAATATAATCTATATTCATTTAACATATGTGCCTAAACCATTTGGAACAGATGAACAGAAAAGTAAACCTACTCAACAAAGTATAAATCTCTTAAGAGAAAAAGGAATCTTTCCAGATGTGATAATTGGAAGATGTTCTGAGGTTTTAGATAATAAAATTAAAGAGAAGATTTCTGTTTATTGTGATGTGGATAAAGGAGCTGTTATAACTGGATTAGATGTTAATAGTGTTTATAAGATTCCTATTAGATTTAATGAAGAAAATTTATGCAATATTATAAGTAGTAAATTGAATATTAATGTAAATTTAAATTCTGAATATGATAAATGGGTTAATTTAACTGAGAATTTAGAAAAACAAGAATGTAAAGTTAAAATTGCCATTTGTGGAAAATATACAAAATTAAAAGATTCTTATGCAAGTATTGTAGAAGCTTTGAATCATTGTGGTGCTCATTTGAATTGTAGCGTAGGAGTAGATTTTATTGATTCAGATGGGTTAAAAGACGTAAGTATGATAAAAGATTATGGTGCTGTTATTATCCCTGGTGGATTTGGTAAGAGAGGTATTGATGGAAAAATTAATGTTATTAAATATTGTAGAGAGAATAATATTCCTCTTTTAGGAATTTGTTATGGTATGCAACTTTCTATTATTGAATATGCTAGAAATTTATGTGGTTTAGGAGATGCAAATTCAACAGAAATAGATGAAAATACTAACAATCCTGTTATAGACTTAATGCCTGGACAACGTAATGTTCAAGGAAAGGGAGCTACTATGAGATTAGGTTCTTATCCTGCTATTTTGAAAAAAGAAAGTTTAATGGAAGGAATTTACAAATTAGATAATGTTAGTGAAAGACATAGACATAGATATGAGGTAAATCCTAAATTTCATTCAATATTACAAGAAAAAGGTTTGATATTCTCTGGAATGTCTCCAGATAAAACTTTAGTTGAATTTATAGAACTGAAAGATCATGATTATTTTGTTGGTTGTCAAGGACATCCTGAATTAAAATCATCTTTAATGAAACCAGCACCATTATTTTATGGGTTAGTTAAGAAAGCTTTGGAAAGGAATGGAAAGACTTAATAATAGTTTTTTCTAAAAAAATAAAATGACAGAGGAAAAGAAATATAAATTATTGCATGATAGACCAACTTGTATAGGTTGTGCTGCTTGTCCAGCTGTAGCTCCTGATTTCTGGGAAATGACAGAAGATGGTTTAAAATCTGATATTAAAGGTGGTAAGAATTTAGATAATGAGTGGCAAGAACTAGAAATAGAAGAGAAAGATGTTGAGGTTAACAAAGAAGCTGCTGAATGTTGCCCTGTCGATTGTATTCATATAGAAGATAAAGAAGGTAAGAGGATAATTTAATATGTTTCTATTTTTAAATCTTTGATTCTTGAAAAATGTTTAACATTTCTTGTTAGAAGATTTTGATTATTTTGCTTTGCTATTGCTGCAATCATGATATCTTCTATACCAATTATAGATCCTTTTTTTATTAAATCTGCTTCAATTTCTCCTGAAAGAAACGCACTTTTTTTGTCTAGTTTAAGTGTAACTAAAGAATTTAATAATTTATGGATTTTTTCCTTTTCTTTCTCACTTGCATGACTTAAGCTAGCTCCACTTACTAGTTCTACTATAACTGGAGATGCAATTGTTATTATATCGTCTCTTTTATTAAGATCCTCTTTTATTTTTTTCACATCTTTGTTTCCTCTTAATAGATCTATTAGAAAGGAAGTTTCTAAACATACCATTTTAGATTTTCAACTGTATCTTTAAACTTTCTATTTTTTTAATGCGTAATTTTTTATTGATTTCTCTTGTTCTTTTAATATTATCTTCAATTTCATCAGCTGTTTTTTTAGTTAGAATACCATAAAATTCATCTAGTTTTACTTTCCCTGTTATTTTGTTTATAATATCTGAAAAACTTTCTTTTCCATTCTTTCTTGAAGCTAGTCTTTCATATGCTTCTTCTGTAATGGATATTGTCTTAGTTGCCATATGTGTATGTACGTGTATGTAGTATATAAATGTTTTGATTTTAAGTAGATTTTGTATTCATATAGAAGATAAAGAAGGTAAGAGGATAATTTAGACTTTTCAGCGATAGGTTTATATAGGTAACTTTTCATTATTATTATACATCATGCCCGGCATGAGAATACTCATTCGAGCTTTTGACAATGTCAAGCTATGAAATCCTGAGGTTAGTGTTTCGGGCTACATATTAATAATCAAAAATTAAGGAAAATATAACAAATCAAGAAGAACAGAGCTTAAAATTACATTTCATTTAAATTTTTCATATATAAGAGAAAGAAAATAAGATGGATAATAATACTATAAAATACGTTAAATTGTGTTAAAAATATTGTTATTTTAGCTTTGTTCTAAGATTTATGGAGGAAAAAATGGCAAAGATTAGCCCTGTAAGTGCTAAATATATCGTTCACACACAAATTGATATTGAGGGAGCAGTTGATAAACCAGATGTTATTGGTGCTGTATTTGGCCAAACTGAAGGTTTATTGGGAACTGATTTAGAACTAAGAGAATTGCAAAGAAGTGGAAGAATAGGCAGAATTGAGGTTAATGTAGATATTAAAGGTGGAAAGTCAAATGGTATGATAATTATACCTAGTTCTTTAGATAAAGCAGAAACAGCTATAATTGGAGCTGCTTTGGAAACAATACAAAGAATTGGCCCTTGTAATTCTAAGGTTAGAGTTGAAAAAATTGAAGATGTTAGAGTTAGCAAGAGAGATTTTGTAATTGAAAGAGCTAAAGAATTATTAAGGAATTTTACAGATTCTGTATTACCGGATTCTCAAGAATTAAAGGATTTGGTTAATGACAGTGTAATGATGATGGATATTGTAGAATATGGTAAAGAAAGATTAGCTGCTGGACCTATAATTGATGAAAGTGATGAATTAATTGTTGTTGAAGGAAGAGCAGATGTTTTAAATTTATTAAAACAGGGAATAAAAAATGTTATTGCATTAAATGGAACTAATATTCCTGAAACAATAAAGACTTTATCAAGTAAGAAAGAATTAACAGTGTTTGTTGATGGAGATAGAGGTGGAGATTTAATTATTAAAGGTTTAATTAACTATGGTGTTGAGATTGATTTTGTTGTTAAGGCTCCTGATGGTAAGGAAGTTGAAGAAATAACTAAGAAAGAGATTCATAAAGCATTAAGAAGTAAAATAGCAATTGAACAAATTAAAATGGATATTGCTAGAACAGATGCTCAACAAGATAGAATGCCTGAAAGAAGAACTTTTGATAGAAGACCTCAATCTAGATTTACTAGAGCACCTGTTTCGAGACCTAGGTACAATGCACCAAGTAGAGTTCAAGTAAAAAAACCAACTATTTTAGAAAATAAGAAATATAAAGATTTATTAGATGATTTAGTTGGAACAAAAGGAGCTTATTTGTTAGATGATAAGTTGAATATTCTTGGAAAAGTTCCAATAACAGAAGTTGTGAATAGTGTTAAGGAATTAAAAAATGTTAATTCTGTTGTTCTTGATGGAACGTTAGATAAAACAATGTGTAGTAATTTTGAAGCTAACAATTTAAAGTATGCTGTTGCTATGGTATCTAAAGTGAAACCTCAAGAAACAAGTATTGGTATTTTAACAAGCACTGACTTTAGTAGTAAAGTAGCTAAAGCTGTTGCTGCTTAATTTCTTTTTTATTATAATAATTCTTAAATACTTAGATTGATTTTTGTAAGTATGGGAAGTATTGAAGATTATGTAGAAAGTTTACCCTCTGAGAGAAAAGATATTGGAAGTTGGAATGATGCTAGAAAAATATATTTAAAATCTTCTGATTTAAATGATTTTCAAAGAATAGAACTTGAAGGTGCATATGGATTATCAAGAATTGGAATTAAGATGATTTATGTTATTGGAACTGGAGAAATTGTTGCTGGTGGGGAAGATGTAAATTCTTTGTTTTATTTTTCTACTCATGTTACTATGGATTTCTTTGAAGGAGACAAGAGAAATGCAGATAAGATAGATGCTATTCCTTTAGACAGAATTGATGAGATCACATTGCTTAAGAAAGTTCCAGAAAGTACTTATTCTAGATCTTGTGAAGAAGATAAAGTTTAATTTTAAATAGATTTATGATTTCGAAAGTATTAATAAGTTTAATTACTATATACTAGGGGTGGAAAAATCTTTACTTGAAAATAGAATTGAGAATAGCACAGTTTCTGATAATGATATAAATAGACATCACATTATAGGTTTTATCTCTTCTTTGATAATACAAGTTTCTTTGTTGTATAATCTTTCAATTCCTGGAATACAGACTAAACCAATTGGAAATTATATTCCTTCAGAAGAAGAAATTGTTGTGGATAAGAAACCTCGTTCTGTTCCTGGCCTACTTGGGAGAAAATAGTAATAGTTCCTGATTCTACAAAAGGACCTTATTCTATAAGAAATCCTAATATATATTAATAATATGTATTATAATTGTATTTTCGGCTCTGCTGAAACCTTTAAATAATTAAAAGAATTGGATGTCAA
>CEPZ01038900.1_pt1 | contig 13485 bp, 16 predicted proteins | sample 530461 | NCBI WGS metagenome assembly CEPZ01 (sample SAMEA2620106, study PRJEB7988) | marine metagenome | isolation source: saline water (ENVO:00002010), including | reverse complement strand
AACCTAACCGTTAATACCTCTGGTCAGGTGATTGACGAAGATGACAGCAGTGTTGTCACCAAACTTACGAACACCAGCGGTGGGGTTGCCTACACATTATTGATTGACGACGTGGCAACTATCTCGTATGCGTCCACAACGGAACTGCCCTCTGACGACACTGCCACCTACCCCTTCGTGGAAACGGGTGTGGAAGATTTATACCCAGTGATCGTGATTACCTTGGGAAATGATGCTACGGCGTCCTTGGATAAGTGGATCTTCCAACCGTTCTACAATGGTCCATACTTTGATGGGACTATCTTGGACGGACATTCGTATAAGTCTGGAAGCAGCGTGATTAGTGATTACTATTGGTCTGGCGCTGCCAACAATAGTGTGTCGCTGTACACGACCTTTCGACAGAAGGCCCATGCAGCCATGAGGAAGGCTTTAACTAATAACATTCCACTGACTGTGGCTACTGAACTCACGTCGGGCAACTACCACACGTCGACTGCCCACGGTCATCTGGTGTCGTTCGATGCAACCCCCGGAGACGAACAGGCGTTCGATCCACACTCGTGGACGGCCAACGTGTATACTGAGGGGACTATCCGTTCACTGAGCGACTAACCGGGGCAGCACATGGGTTACATCATCGGGGCACTGGCGGTTTGCAAGACCGTCCAACTTCTTGAGATCGCTCTCCCCCGACCGGTAATGCCTTGGGTCAAGGTTGTTGCTGCTGTGGTTCTGTCCTACGGCGCAGCCCTGATCGCCGGAACTGACCCACTACCCCTAGCGGGTCTCGCCATTGCGACTATCGCAGCGGGAGTTCACGGTGTGCTAAGGTTGCTGATCCTAGCCGGTGATCTGGTTATGAGGCGCACGATTAAGTAGGAAGGGACCCAGAGTGGGATCATATGTTATCGCAGGTAGGGGGGATGTTTCCTCCGAGGTTCTGGAGGCGGGACTCAAGGACCTGCCCCACCCCAGCATGTTCTACGTGCCGTGGATTGGCAGCCAGAACACTCGCCCCTCGGAGGGGCTGCGGAAGGTCTACGACTACCTCGTAGACGAGGGCTACGACTTCACGTTGTTCGCCAAGGACAAGTCGGCGGTACACCCCGCCATCGCTGAGGCAGCCGACGAGGTTGTGGAGAGTGGACACTCCTCCCCTGAACTGAACTTTGAGGCCATCCCTCCCGACGCCACGGCGCTGATCCTCTGGGCTGACGACTTTCCTCAGCACAGCGAGGGTCTCGTGTGCGAGTACTTTGACCGAGGCCATACCCTGCTGGACCTGACTAACGGGATGACTCCCATCACGGTCACCGATGAGACTACTACCCCCCCAGCACGCGAGGCTGATAGCCCCACCCAGAAGGATGAAATCCCACCCATAACGGATGAGGATTTAGAGTCTATGCCAGACGGGGTTCGCAAGCAGTTGGAGCGTTCCTTGGGGGACAGTCCAGCCTCAGAGTTAACTGAGGATACGGAGTCTGTTGAGGATCTGACCGACGAAGAAGTTGAGGCGAAGATACTCCAGTTCGTTAACCGCGAAGAGGAGACTGACGAGTCTCAGGTTGCCACGCTGGTGGTGGTTTTACCTACGGGTAGGTCCTTCATCACGGCGGTTCCGATGCTCAATTTGTGGAGTCTGCTACAGTCGACAGTGTGGGAAGAATAAAGCGAAGGACCGGAGGTTATGGGGAACGATCCTACGGCCAACCTCCGGCCCTTGCTTTATATTGTTACACATGAGCACCACCGAAGTGGTGTCTGTAAGTGTAGCAGATGGAGCAGGTGAAGTTGAACACTTTTGGGAGGTATCCGGCATGGGTGCGCCCCCGGTTGAGGGGGAAGTTTGCAGCAGTGGCGACGCTAACAGAGTTAGTGTGCTTGATGGACAACAAGAAAAACACTGTAAGGATCAGCCACACCCGGTTGGCGCAGAGGATGGGATGTGGGGTATCAACGGTTAGGAGAGCCATCGACGTTCTGGTAGCAGAGGGTATTATCCTTCGTGAAGCGTCGCTTCATACTTCTAATGTCTACACAGTATTGTTTGGAGGAGAGTCAGTGGATTGGGATGATTGGGAAACCCTAGGAGAAGACCCCGAGACCCAGAAAGCGCCCGCAGTCAAGGGCCGCATTCCAAGGCTGATCTCGTTCTTCGCCAGCGAAGTAGAGATGCACACCCCCATGTCCGTACAGTCGGCTACCAACGCTAAGGCGCTGGGCAAGCACTTTAAGGACATGCTGGACGAGCAGGGTGTGACAGAGCATCAACTGAAGACGATGATGACACTGTTCGCTGTGGATCTTGAGCGCGGGGATCGCTCCGTGGAGGACATCCCTCCTTGGCGGATGTTCTTGGCTGATCGCCAGAAACTTCTCACCCGTGTGAGGGAAGGAACAGAGGACATTGTGTACATTGACGAGATGCCCCCGGCTGAGTGATGATGAACTTCGACCACTGGCTGAAATACGGGATCGAACAGGGGTTCTGTGGTCCTCCGGTGTGTTCTACCCACGATGGCATTCCCACCTCTGAGGAAGAGGACGAGGCATGGGAGGAATATGATGATCCATGTGTCCATGTGATCCGACCTTACGGGAGTTCTGAACATAAGTCAGCGGTGGAGGAAAACCATTCGCCGTCCACATGGCGTGACACTTGGAGCACCCGTGACTGAGTGGCATGGCCCGAGGTACTGGAGGAATCAGTCGAAGGACGAGAGGACTCGTCGGGCTGAGATTCCTTCTAGCATGGAGCACGCTCGTGTCCACAACTACTCTGGTGACACTTCAGGGGTGGTTTCGTGGTTGGAGGACTTCGACAAGCACAGGGAATCAGGGACGGGGCTACTGTTCTCAGGTAAGCACGGTTCTGGCAAGTCTCATCTGGCGGTCGCTGCCCTTCGGGCTGCCATCAGGTCATACCGACAGACTGGTAGGTATATCACTGCCAACGATTACGTCAGGGCAATGGATGACGAGCGAAAGAACGATGGTGTACTGCCAGATGGGTACGAAGAGGGTAACTTGATCCCCTATCTACGTTCCGTGTACGACGTAGTGGTACTGGATGATGTGGACGCTATTCGTCAGACGGGCTTTGCAAAGCGTGAAATCACTGACCTGTTCACTAGCAGAACCAGCCGCAAGTTGGTCACCATCGTGGTGTGCCATGACACCATTGAAAACATCAAGAATCATGTGACCCTCAAGTTCCATTCAGAAGTACGGGCGGCGTGCGTTCCCGTGACCCTGCACACCGAAGATTATAGAAGTGCTGCCAGTGGAACGTAACGATATTCAAGCGAATGCTCCAATCAGGCAGGCGTGCCTGTTTGAGGGAGTGCTGGCTGCCCCCCCGGCCACCACTCTTCAGAAGATGCGGGCAGGTAAAGCCATACGCCAGCATGAGTGGCACAGGTATCTAGGGATGTGGACTCCCTACGAGATGCCACTCAAGTCATTGGCCGACAGCGTCAATCGTAGGGGGATAGGGGTGGAGGTGTACACCTGCCTGTACTCAGGTGTGGAACAGGCTATTGACAGTTGGTTGGCACGCAAGGGCGTGTCCGTTCCAGTCTTCTACTTTGAGGACATCACTGAGATTAGAGATGACTTGAAGTACCACCACCCCGCTATGCGAATACATGTTGCCACGGAAGAACAAGCACAGGTGCTGGGGCTCAGGGCTAGGGTGGCCTCCCCCCACAAGGAATGGGTCCTGTAGTGGCAAGTGCAGAACAACTGCTCATTAGCAAGGTTCTTTCAGACGGCAGTTTGGTCGATGCTATTGACAAGGGTGTTCAGTCCACGCATTTCTCCAAAGCCTATGCACCCATATGGGGTTGGTTGTTGGAGTTCTGGCACACGCATAATACTGTTCCTACCGAGAGGGCTCTACTGACGGAGTACCCATCGGTCACGTTGGGTAACGCCAGTGATGAATCCCTGAGTCGTTTGGTGGGGGAGGTCGTAGACGGCTACCGCCGACTGGCTGTCACAGAGACCATCACCGCAGCCATGCCCCTCTTGACGGAGGGGAAGGTCATGGACGCTATCGCCATGCTGAACTCTGGCCTCCAAGAGGTTTCAGGAGATACAACGTACTCCAGAGACGTGAACATCATTGACCAGTGGGAGGAGCGCCTGTCCAAGTATGCGGAGATGCGGGACCGTCCAGAGGGGTTGGTTGGTATATCCACCGGGTTCCCCGGATTGGACAGACTCACCGCAGGTATTCGCCCTCAACAGTTGATTACCTTTGTGGGAGAGGCCAAGCGGGGAAAGTCCATGTTGACTATGGTCATGGCAGAACGGGCAAACTCTGAGGGGGTACCTGCACTGCTGGTCTCCTTTGAGATGAGCGTTGAGGAGCAGGCTGCGAGGTACGACGCCTACGTGGCAAAGGTTTCCCACACTGGACTGCTTCGGGGCATGTCCACCTCTGCTGAGGTCTCTAGGCTGGACCGGGCTCTCAGGACTCGCAAGAACAGCAACCCGTTCGTACTGGTTGAGGACATAGCGTCAGCGACAACGGTCTCCAGCCTTGCTGCCAAGATCAAGCAGCATGCCCCCGGCATCGTGTTCGTGGACGGGGTCTACATGATGGACGACGAGAATGGGGAGCCTAAGGGCAGCCCGCAGGCACTGACTAACATCACCCGTTCTCTCAAGAGGGTGGCACAGCAGTTCAAGATACCGATTGTGATAACAACACAGGTACTGTCATCTAAGTTGAGTAGTCGAACCTCCCGACGGGTGACAGCCGACGCCATTGGGTACTCGTCCTCGTTCGTGCAGGACTCAGACACGGTCATGTCCGTGGAGAGGGACCCCGATTACGAGGACCGGTCCATCGTGAGGGTCATCCTCTCTCGTACTTCTCCACATGGTGAGGTCACGATCAAGTGGGACTGGGACAACATGGACTTCACCGAAGTGACCGACGCAGATGATGACAACGACGACTCGGAGCAGGCAGATGGATACAGCGACTGGTGATCAACTCGTTGCCGTACTAGAGCGGCTTGGGGTTGCCATTACAACAGTTGGGGACACTGAGGTGGGTGGGCGCTGCCCAGTACACCACCTGACGGTGGGTAAGGAAGATCGAAGCCCCTCGTGGTCGATGAATCTTTATTCAGGCTTATGGATATGTTATTCATGCGGAGCCAAGGGGAACCTGCCCCAACTGGTACTACAACTCACGGATAGTAGTGACGAGGCGGTGCTCGTCAATGAATACATAATCAGTAGCGGACTGGAGCGCTTAAAGGCGGGGACCCCAGACCCGGCAGAGGCCCAGCCATCGGTGGACCTCTCAACTTATCGCAAGTTCGTGCCGGTACCCGAGCAGTTGTTGGAGTACCGTCGCATAGACCCTGTTGTTGCCCAGAGGTTTGGTATCCGGTGGGACCCACAGCCACGCCACTGGATCATCCCTATCATTTCTTCAACAGGAGACCTCTGGGGTTGGCAGGCTAAGGGTAAGGGGTACTTTCGTAATGTCCCGACAGGTGTGCCCAAGTCACGCACCCTGTTTGGTATTGAGAGGTTCAAGGCACAGGTAGCAGTTCTGGTGGAGTCACCGCTGGACGTGGTACGACTGGCGTCTCTACGTCCCGGTCTGTTAACCCACGGACTGGCGTCGTTTGGTGCCCATGTGAGCACCTACCAACTCAATCTTATGTCTCGCTGGGCTGATACTATAGTAATAGCGCTTGACAACGACAAAGCAGGGATCTGTGCTGCCGAGAGGGTTGCTCGGGATTGTCCGAGGCCACGAGGTGGAATCAACTTCCTGCGCTACGAACATACGAATGCAAAAGACATTGGTGACATGACGAACGATGAACTAGAGGAGGCACTGACTGGTGTGTCAGCCCTCCCTTGGTGGTTGTGATGGCATTCACAGGCACTCTGTATCCCTTCCAAGAAGAAGCCTACGAGACCATGTGTGACCGTGGGCAGATGATGCTCTGCATGGTCATGGGGGCGGGCAAGACTCCGACCACCATAGCCACCTTGGAGACCATGTTTGAGAAGGACGACATCTCTAGGGCATTGATAGTTGTACCGTCATCATTGAAGTACCAGTGGCTGTCTGAGATCAATCGCTTCACTACTTCCCGTGCCGTCGTAATAGATGGAGCGCCCAAGGCTCGTGAGACCCTGTGGCGGGCAGCCATCTCGTGCAAGTACGTGGTCGTGAACGTGGAGATGCTGCAACGAGACTTAGAGTACCTTGATCGTATTCGTATTGACGCTATGGTCATAGACGAGGCCACACTGATCAAGTCCCCATCAGCAAAGCGGTCACGGTTCCTCAAGAGGATTGGCAAGACGGTGCCATACAGGTACGCCCTCACTGGTCAGCCTATTGAGAACCGCCCCGAGGAACTGTTTTCCATCATGGAGTTCGTTGACCCTTCAATACTTGGTGGGTTCACCTTGTTTGACCGGACCTTCATCGTCAGGGATTCGTGGGGTAAGGCGGTCAAGTACCGGAACCTCAACACCCTCCATGACAGTCTGTCCGATGTAATGATTCGCAAGACCCGTGAGGACATTCAGGACCAGTTACCCGAGGTGGTCAACACGCTGGTGCCGGTCCCCTTTGATGTCTCCGGGGCTAAGGCATACAAGAGCATTTCCAGTGATCTGCTCAAGAAGATCCACGACGCCATAGGCAAGTCAGGTAGGGGCTTTGATCTCTGGAGGCACTACAACGCTGCTGGGGGTGAAGCCCAAGGGGAGATCATGGCCCGCCTAACTGTCCTTAGGATGCTCTGCGACAACCCGGAGTTGGTTCGTGCTTCGGCCAGACTTTATGACGAGTCCTCGGATAAGGGAAGTGCTTACGCTAGCACGATTGTCAAAGCGGGCTGGTTGAAGTCCGTTATTAGGTCACCAAAGTTGGATGCTGTTGTTGAGTACGTGATTAACATTCTGGATGAAGATCCCAACAACAAGGTCGTGCTCTTCTCGTTCTTTAGGATGAATCTCCAACTACTAAGGATGGCTTTCTACGGTAAAACTGAGAGTGTCGTGTTCATGGGGGGGATGTCTTCTCAAGAGAAGGACGCCGCCAAGCAGCAGTTCGCCAACGACCCCAGCACTCGCTTGTTCCTGTCCTCCGACGCCGGGGGGTATGGAGTGGACCTCCCGATGGCGAACCATCTGATAAGTTATGACTTACCGTGGTCGGCAGGGAAGTTGGATCAACGTGAGTCACGCATCATCAGGCTGTCCTCTGAGTTCCCGCACGTCACTGTGACCTCGTTCGTCATGCGCGGGAGCATTGAGGAGAGGCAGTACGAGATGCTCCAAGAGAAGCGCCTGATCAATCGGGCCTTCATTGACAAGGGCTATGACGCCCAAGGTCGGTACGAGATAACGCTGGGCTCGTTGTCCGACTTCCTATCATCATCGGAGGTATGATGGACGACTGTGAGTGGACCGAGAATGACGACGCAGCATTCAATCTGCGGCTCGTGCAGGAATACAAGGCTGCCAAGGAGATGGCCGATGCAGCAAAGAAGCGCGCCGATGGACTAAAGTCTCAACTGATCGAACTAGTGGACGAACGTGGGTACGAAGGGGAGAATGGGCACCGTTGGTTTGAGGTGGGGGACCACAAACTCAAGCGTGAACGCCGAGTCAGTAAGTCGTTTGACGCAGCGGCATGTGAGGAGTGGGCCAAGTCCACGGGGCTGTGGGACGAGGTTAGTGAAGTGATTGAGAGGTTAAGTGAGGACAAGGTCCTAGCCCTAGCGTGGGATGATTCTCGGGTCAGGTCAGAGATTGATGCTTTCTACGTAGAGCGAGAGACGTGGGCTTTCAAACTATGAGCACTAGGGCCAACACATACTTTCAGCACTTGATGAAGCGTGATCACTCTGACCTTCTGGAAAATGACGAATCTGAGGAAAGTGATTATCCGGGTACTACCCCCCCGCGAAATCGGTCAGATAGCCCTAAACCAAAGACCATTATGGATGAGGTGTTAAGCACAGCCAGATCCACCAACTACAAGGTGGGGGGAGAACTACGGGAGTTCTACACCATCGGAGAGTTGGCTAAGTTGCTGCATCGCAAGGCTGTGACCATTCGCAAGTGGGAGAGCAATGGGTGGATTCCCCACGCCAACTATCGAACCCCAGCCCCGAAGGGTGTAGGGATTCAGGGCGGTGAACCCAAGGGTCGCCGCCTCTACAGTCGGGAGCAGGTCATTTTCCTGCTCACCGCCGTTGAGGTCTACCGCCTCAATGAACATAGGGAAGCCGATTGGACCGGCTTTAAGAAACACACCACCACGCAGTGGCCGGTGTAACGACAGAAACGAGAGACGATTATGCCCATAAATTATGACGTGACAGAGAAGCCTGTCACACCAACTGAAGATGTCCGAAAGGTGGTCCGCTCAGGCTGGGCTGCCGTGGACAGCATGAAGCAGGATGACGCTAACTACGCCGTCCGATTGAAGACTGGTTCAGACGCTGTTCTGATCAAGTTCATACAGGATGAGCCCTACGCCACATGGCGGCAGCACTGGGTCAACCGCACCGGCCAGAAGTCCTTTGTGTGCCGGGACGGGATGGACAGTAATGGGTGTCCTCTTTGTGATGCCGGTAACCGGCCCCGTCCTCTGTTTGCCTTCAACGTGCTCCTGCTGGAGCGTGGTGAGGAGCCAGTGTTGCGCTCCTACGAGGCGGGTACACGGGTCATCGCCACCCTCCGAAACTTCAACGAGGATGAGCGTCAGGGTCCCCTGTCGAAGCACTACTGGGCCGTCAGTCGCTCAGGTACTGGTCCGCAGACTCAGTACAACCACCTGCTCATCAAGGAGCGGGACCTGAAGGAAGAGTGGCACGTCGATCCTCTGCCCGCAGAGACTCTGGAGCAGGCCGCAGCAAAGGCGTATGACGCCGACATCCTGCGGATCTCCACACACGCTGAGATGGTTAGCATCGTCAACGAAGACGTTGGAGTCATCTAAACGGTTTAGCGGGGGTCGGGTTGTTCCCCCCTTCATACTCCCCGGCCCCCGCTATTTATCCACCGTCTCGGAAATACACGCTTTAGTTGCTACCGTTCTTCAGGCGGGGGCGTTCGCTTTTGACGTGGAGACCCTAGGTGTTCTTGAGCATCATCCTGACTTAGAGGCATCCGTAGAGCAGCAGGTGCGTAGCCACGTACTTGGACTGAAGACCACCTCTGAGTCGGTCATTGAGCGTACTAGGTCGTCCAAGACGGAGGCTATGACCAAGAGCATCGCTCTGGACCCCCACCGTAATGAGGTCATCTGGGTGGGTATTGCCACGTCCGAACATTCTTGGGCTATCCCAGTGGGGCATCCTATAGGGGAAGTCTTGACGGAAGAGGAACGGGGGGATGGCACAACCGTACCGCCAGCGGGTTACCGAAAGATCCTAAAGAACGGCACTGAGTCTATGGCGAGGGCTAGATACCTTAAGCCCGCCGTGTACGCAGACCCACCGAAGCAGTTATCCCGTACAGAGGTCTTTGAGGCGTTGAAGCCTTTGTTCTTTAATCCAGACATCCTCAAGGTGGGACATAACGTCAAGTTTGATGCTCGCACCATAGCAAAGTATTACGGGAAACTCCCGGTGGGGCCGTTCCACGACACCATGCTGCTACAGCACGCATTGGACGAAAACATATCGTCCTTCCGGTTGACCTCCCTGATAGCCCACAACTTCCACGACCACGACCCCTATGCAAAGCATGGGAAGGTGGGGGCAGTTATTGGGCACACCCCGTTCTCAATCGCTTGCGACTACGTCCATCTTGACGCCCGCTGGACGTGGCTGCTGTATCAGCGCTTGGCTCGCTCTGTCAACAACACCGACAAACTGGGAGATGTGGTCAAACAGGATTCAGAGGTCCTAGAGGTGCTCATGGCTATGGAGCACGATGGGATGTGTGTCAACCGTGAGGGGCTGGCAGCACTGGGGGAGGAACTGGACGGACAGATGAAGGAGGTCCGTTCGGAGATCACTGCCCTGACCTACCCCGGATTCAACCCCGACTCTGTTAAAGACAAGCGTTTGTTCCTGTTTGATAAGAAGACCGACGGGAGTCTGGGCCTGAAGCCTACCAAGGAGACCGAGAAGGGGCAGGCATCGGTAGACCATGATTCACTGAAGGCTATAGAGGACAAGCATCCAGTAATACCTCTGTTTCTGGCGTGGTCTGAATATAAGAAATTGAAGAGCACCTACGTGGACGGTCTGCTGGAGAAAATCAACAAGGAGAGGCTGCATCCGAATTTCCATCTCCACCGAACGGCCACCGGAAGACTGTCTTCATCCACCCCAAATCTCCAGAATATCCCCCGTGACTCCAGCATCCGTGGGCTGTTCAAGGCAGACCCTGACTGTACCCTTATCGTGGCCGACTACGATCAGATTGAACTCCGAGTTATGGCTATGTTCAGCCGGGACCCCAGCATGATGGACATTTTCGACAAGGGTATTGACATTCATTCAGGCGCTGCGGCACTGGTCTTTGACAAGCCTGTCACTGACGTTACCAGTGAAGAGCGACAAATAGGAAAGGCCACCAACTTCCTTACGGCGTATGGCGGGGGGGCTGGGAAACTAGCGGCCACAGCAGGCATAACCCAGACACGAGCCAAGTTCGTCATTAATCAGTACTACGAACAGTTCTCTGGGTTGACCAAGTGGAAGCGTAAGATTGTCGCCCAAGCCCAGACGGACGGATTCGTCACCACCATCTCTGGTCGCCGCCGACGATTGCCTGACATTAACTCCTCAAAGGAGGAGTTACGGGCTAGAGCGGAAAGGCAGGCGGTCAACGCTGTAATACAGGGAAGCGCCTCCGACATCTGCAAGAAGGCCATGATTAAGGCGTTTCCTGTAGTGGCATCTTTCGGCGGGAAGTTACTTGTTCAGGTGCATGACGAGTTAGTGGTCAACATACCCGATACTGATGATGTAGACTTTAAGGCAGAGGCCCTGCGAGAAGCAATGGGCCACGGCAAGGTCATAAAGGGCGTTCCGTTGATCGTTTCTTCCCATTCTGGTGGAACTTGGTCGGAGGCCAAGGGCTAGTGAGCGGCACAGTTGCGAGCATGTCTAAACGTAACTTCTACAACATGCTGTCGCCCCCGGATGGGCAGCAGATTGCAGCCAATGCCGGGATTACTCCGTCTTCGGACGAGGTGTATGAGGAGGAACAGAGGGACATCCTTCGTAGTTGGTCGTATTTGACCACTGCGGGAATCGTTGAGTCTTTGTCCGATGCTGCTGACTGGATGTCAGACATAATGGTGGCCGACGACATGCTTCCCGAAGGGGTGGATGACGACGAGATGATAGGTGTGGGGTTCGATATGGACCACCCCGACAGCGATGGCTTTATGGCTATCAACTCAATACCCTTGGGGGAACTCCGCAAGATGCACCGCCACATCAAAGACTCAACCTACAACACAGTACTGGGATGTCTGGTAGCCTCTATTTCCAAGTTGTTGGATGAGGACCTGATCACGTTGTCAAACCTATGAGTGACTGGTGGGCCGACCGACTGGCCGGTAAAGCGGTAGTACCCAAACCTGCTCCCCGTGAGGGCAGTACTCCTACTTTGCGCTTTACGCCAACGCCGCCTCAGGGCGTCCCTCTGACGACCCAACCCACTCCGCAGGCTCAGTACATGGCTCAGGCGGCGGCGGTCGATACTGAACAGAGGGCAGATCCCACCGGCCAGATGAGCATTGGGGAAGCAATCCGACAGTGGAAGGGTGGGGAAGCGGCTCGCAAAGAGGGGAATAACACCTGCCCGGAGTGTGGGAGTGGTAACGTGTTCTCTCGCATGGCGAAGGGGGCAGGTTCTGGCATTAACGGTAACGCTCCTGCTCCACGCTGTTATGAGTGTGGGTGGAACGGCATCTACGATCAGGGGTTGGAAGCGAACTGGATAGCGTAGCAACAAGAAGGGTACGAGGTGGCGAGTACTACGAAGTACGAGACGTTAGAAGAGATTGCACGAGCGGTTAACAAGAAGTTCGGTGACGAAGTAGTTGTACAGGGGAGCCGGATACAGGAGGCTCTCCCTCGTATCACGACTGGTGTGCTGGCCTTTGATCTGATGTTGGGGGGTGGCTGGCCCGTCAACCAGTGGTCAGAGATTGTAGGAGATGAGTCGTCCGGTAAGACGGCCATTGCCTACAAGACCATCGCTGCAAACCAAGCGCTGGACCCTGACTGGACTGCCCTGTGGGTGGCAGCAGAGGAGTACGTGCCAGAGTACGCCGAGTCAATCGGTGTGGATCTGGACCGCATGTGGGTGGTTGAGACCAACCTCATGGAGCAGGCGTATGACCTTGTGATCAGGGCGCAGGACAACCGAGCAGTGGACTGCGTGGTTCTGGACTCCCTACCTGCTCTGGTTCCCGGTGACGAGTACGAGCGGCAGATGGATGAGTTCACTGTCGGACTGGGTGCCCGCCTCACCGGCAAGTTCTTCCGTAAGTCTGCCAAAGCCCAGCGCCGCTCCCTCCTAGAGGAAGACCGTGGATGCACAGGGTTGATCGTCAATCAGTGGAGGGACAAGATTGGGGTGATGTGGGGGGACCCCCGAACCACTCCCGGTGGCAAAGCCAAGAACTTCCACTACTTCACCCGAGTAGAAGTGAAGAAGGACGAGTGGCTCAAGGAAGGAAAGGTCGCCATAGGCCAGACCATCAAGGGCCGTACTATCAAGAACAAGACGTATCGACCACAGCAGCAGGCCGTGGTGGACTTCTACTTCGCTGACTCTGGTGGGTTCCATATGGGGGACTTCGACACGGTCAAAGACGTGGTCAACATTGCCATTGCCTGTGAGGTCATTACCAGAGCCGGTGCGTTCTACTCATACAAGGACGATAAGTGGCAGGGCAAGGACAAACTGGTAACAGGTGTCCGGGCTGATCTGGGCATACAAGATGAACTACGAGACGAACTAATGAGGACACTGGGAAATGATTGATCCAGAGGAAACAAGTAGTACCCCCTGCCCACACTGTGGGCATAGCCCCGGATCGGCTCGTTCACAGCCAGCGGACGTACAGCCTGTGCCTTGTAATCACACGACGATTCCACAAACCACACCTTGTTGTTGCGGCAAGTACACGTTTCCGACGTTTGAGTTGGAGACTATGGATTGGTCTTCCGGGCCGATTACGGATGATTATGGTGTGCATGTAGTTGACGGGTGCTTGTCGGGGCTGAGGGTCGGGGGTGTGCAGTCATTTTCACACACGGTCACCGTGTCTCCGCATGAGATCGAACTGCTGATCGACGGTCTGGTCACGATGATGCAGGACATGTACGGGTCCACAGCCGATGTGGCCCCGATTGTGGCCGACAATCAGCGTCGCCACCGTGACAACTTGGAGGCGTTGCGTCAGCGGTTACGGGACGAGTTGACGAAAGAGGACAACCAAGGCTTCAC
>CEPZ01087111.1_pt1 | contig 13490 bp, 15 predicted proteins | sample 530461 | NCBI WGS metagenome assembly CEPZ01 (sample SAMEA2620106, study PRJEB7988) | marine metagenome | isolation source: saline water (ENVO:00002010), including | reverse complement strand
TAGGATAACTTATTGTATCTAGCACAAATTGTTTAATTTCTATCGGCGATAGTAAAGTTTCTTCCCCATTTACAATAACAGAACCAGAATCTTGTGAAACAGATTTACTTCCTCTTTTCAAAACTCTTTTAATTGTAATTTCTTTATCTTCAACATTTAAAGACAATTCAACAAAACCTTTCTTAGTTCCATTTCTTAACAAACTAGAACCAGTTAAATCTCCTTTTAACAATCCAAACAACGCAAACTCTATAGAAAATAAAATAGTGCTTTTCCCAGAACCAATATTTCCTGCTAGTAAAACATTACCTTCTGGAAAATTAATTTCCTGATTAACATAGCTTCTAATATTTTCTAATTTAATTTTATTAATAATCATTTTCCAAATAGTTTCTCAATATCTAAAGATTTCAAACATTCTTCTATCAACCTATTCTCAAAATCTAGAACTTTCTCACCTTCTTCTTTTTCTTTATTCAAAGACAATAACAAATTATTAATTAACGGTTTATACGTTTCTAAATCTTTTACCTCAATCTTCTCTAAATGTTCATTAATTATTTTACTCTCAGCAACTTCAATATTTTCCTCAACGTCAATATTCTCAAATTCTTTAGAAACTAATTTAGTAGTATTCTTCAATATTGCGTAAGAATCTTTAAAACTCTCAAAAATTTCTTTAAAATTTATATCATTAGGCTTACCACTTTCTAACGTACCCTCAATTCGTAACATAACTATCTTATCTTTAAAATCACTAACAGTGTTTAAAATTTCTTGCTCAACTTGTAATGGTGTTTTCTTATTAGCATCAAAGTAATAAGTTTTAACTTCTTTTTCACTTACAATAATACGTTCTATATTTGCAACTTTATTATCTTGAACTTCAATTAAATTAAAACCACCTTCTTTTAATTCTTCTAATTCCTTAAAACTATTTGGAAATAAAGGTCCTGGATAACATAAATAACCTCTATCATACTTTTCTTTTAAAATATAATGCACATGTCCTCCAGCATAATAATCAAAATTCTTAGGGAATAACGTAACATTAATAGAATCAACTTTTTCTAAATCTTTTGGTTTATACTCTTCAATTGAACAATGAAATATAAATATCTTAAATCCTTCTTCATCTTCAACCTCTTTAAAATCTAAAGTTTTAAAATATTCCTTTTCTAATCCTAATCGTAAACCTAATACCCCTGTAATCTTAGTATTTGTTTTATCTTCAGTAAATTTTAATTTATTTTCTTTAACTTTCATAACATTAATTAGTAATCCTGATTTCTCTAAAACATCAATCATAGACTTACCACTTGGAGAAAAATCATGACTTCCAGGAACAACATATAAACTAATATTTTTGTTTTTTAATTTTCTAATTATTGAAGCAACATCTTTAATAGAATCTATACTAGGTAAAGCTGTATTAAACAAATCTCCTGCAATTAACACAAAAGCAGTATGTTTTTCTATACAGATATCAATAGCTCTTCTAAACGCATCTAAATTTAATTTACTTAATTTAGGATCTTGCCATCCTCCAATATGTACATCAGCTAAATGTGCGAATTTCATTCAATTAAATATGAAAATTTTATTATAAAGATTCTTACAATTTTATCTATATATCTTAAAATAAATTTTAGAATTCTTTAATATTATAGAACTTAAATATCATAAAAGAAATGATAGGAATGGTAGACCTTATACTAGTGTTAGGTTGAAGAGTTAAATTAAGGATAAACAACTTTTGTTTTCTCGTATATTCCTGTTTTTTCGTTAAAGTAAACAGCTTTTTGTTCATTAATTGGTTGTCCTTCATAAGTTTCTACTATTCCAATTGTACCATCACTATGCCGATCATAAGTGAACATAGATGCAACAGGCATACCATTTTCATCATCAAGTAAATAGCGAATTCTTCTAGTGCTATCAGAATCTACATATATTGAATCGACTTTTACAATGGCATTTGGATATTTGTTGAGAAATTGGTTTTTAGCTTCGGAAGCTGAGCTAGGAACTGAAGACTGTTCACAAGATAACATTAACCCAATTAAACCTACTAGTTTTCCAGCTGAGAGGACTTGTTCTTTAATTTTTTTATACCAATTCATCATTTGTTTTTCTTCCATCGTTCTCAATACTCCAAAGAATTAACTTTAGAGGTTTTTATATTTCCTGATTATCGATTTCATCAAAAGATTGTGTTCTTGTCAACACCTCTGAATTCATTGTAACATAATTGCAGATGTAATCTACAGTTTCTCTTAGAATGTTTCTCATTTTTGTAGCTGTTGTCTTATATTTTTTAAATGCAATAAAATAAATTAGATTCATTTCTCCATCTTTGAAAGTATCCCTATTTGCACATAAACCAATAATAGGTTGTTTTGTATAATCCTCATTAAAAAGACTACCAATTAATTCAGTTCTTGGTGGTATGACTTTTTCTCCAGTATGTTCTGAAAAACCTTCAGGTAAACTATAATTTAAAAGGAGATATATGCTATTATATTCTGGTTCCTCTGGAGAGATATCGTCTTGTTCAATCCCAATTTGGAATCCTACCAGATTATCCAATTTTTTGTATCTAACTACTTCATCTTCTTTTGGCTCAATTTTAGAAAATCCTCTTTGATCTAAATCCGTAGTTAAATCTTCAAGGATATCTTCAATCTTTGAATGATCTGTCATTTTCTTTATTCTCCTATATCTTCTAATTTTTGTTTTACAATTCCTGCTCTTGGAATAACAGTCACTAGTGTATCAAGAGTCCCATCTCCATCTCCATCAATTCTTGTCTGTGAGATTCCATAAGAAGGACTATCAATTGGCCAAAGTACTCTATATTCAGTAATAGATTGCATTTCATTCATGGCAACAGCTGTACCCATTATTACTTCAAATGCTATAGCAGATCCAACAATTGATGGAACTATTACTTCTTTGTAAATTTCTTTTATGATATTATACATTTTTGTACTCCTTCTTGTTCTAAAGGATCTATTTTATATGGAACAATGGCAATAACACGTTGAGTGGGATAATTTATACTAGTATCTCCTCTAAGAATTGCATTTGTTTCTTTTGGTAAAACATAATGTCTATTAATTGTTTCAACTAAATCTTCATCTGGGAAACCTACAGGATCATCCTCATCAGGAAGTTTTCTTTTTTCAATAGGAAAAGGTTTTCCAGTCATTCTACCTGTAACTATTTGTTCATTTAAAGTAAGATTTGAGTTATTATCTAAGCTTAATACATAAATACCCATTATACTAAGATCTTCTATTGTCATTTTCTTATTCTCCTTTACCTAGAATTCCTAGGTGTTTTAACACCTCTACTTACTATAAAATACTAAGAATTTGGGGTTTTTAAAACTACCTAAATAAAATAGAAGAATATATAAATGCTCATTACACTTATATTAAAATGGAAAAGCAAGAAATGATTACAATACCTAAGGAAGAATATAAGGAACTAAAAAAGCAATCCAAAATAGACATGGATATTTTAAAACAACTTATTAGTAGCTTTAAAGATATAAAAGAAGGAAGAGTTAGAAGAGTTAAATAATTATTTTTTCTTTATCAAGTTTTTAATTTCATCTTTGAATTGATCTATTAAAAGCCATATAGAGTTTATTACAGCTTGTTGATCTTTTTTACCGCTAATGCCAATCATATATACTGATTTTATATCATCATAAATTAAATAGTAAATACGATATTTGCCTCTTTTTTTCTCACGAAGCCATTTTACTCTAATTTGATCTCCAACATAAGGACTCTCATTAAGTTGTTCCTCAATTTTAGTAACCCATTCTTTGAAATCCTTTGGAAATTTATTTAATTCTTGGTCAAAAGTCTGAGAATGAAATATAGAGTAAGTCATGTCATTCTAAATTATGAATATTCTATATAAAATTTTCTTATTGTTAATCCAATATAATTATTGTACAAACGTTCAGTAACTCTAAAACTTACTGAAACTTCGAACGTAGAAAACTAAGGATTTTCTTTTCTAATTTACTTTTTCCAGGTCCATTTAGAACTAGTTTTGTTTTTGACCAAGAACCACCTTCTTCTGAATAATTCTGAACTCTTTCACCTAAACCAACATCAGTATACATATTTTTCCCACCTTCTCTCTTAAATTTTGGTTCTCTATAGCTCATATCAAATTTATAACAACCTTTATGGTCTTGAAAAAGATGTCCTTTAACTTGAACATTATGTTTACCAATTCTATAAGTTTCTTCTATTATTGAATTTTCTACCATATAATTATTACTCTAGATAATTTTAAAAAACTTTTTACTTCTTCAAAATACTTCCATATCCAATTAATCTCCATCTAGAACCAACAATTCTAGATATAGTAACTCTATCTTTTACATCACAACAAACAGGAATTTTTAATTTAACATAAACTAAATCTTTCTTAACTGAATTTACAACTCCAATAGTAGCAGAACTATTAACATTTAACATTAAATTCTCATTCATCTTAATAGGATCAACTAATAATTCATCTTTAACACCAACAATTCTTTTCAGCAAACTAGGCTTCAAATATAGTTCATCAAAAACCAAAGGTAATTTATCTTTTACCCCAACAACATTACCAGCTAAACTATCAGATTTGATTATACTAGGATCTAACTCTGTTAAAACTCCAATAGAACCACCAGGATGAACTTCATCAATATCATCTCCTCCAGTCTTTAACCCAACTATCTTAGTTCCAATTGAATTCCAAGAAACTTTACCATCTTTTTCTTCCTTCAATCCTGGTTTAATTTCAATAGAATCATTTACTTTTAATTTTCCTTGTTTTAACGCTCCTCCTAAGATTCCACCAATTAATTTTTCTATACTAGTGCCAGGCTTATTAATATCAAAACTTCTAGCAACATACATTAACGGATCGAGTTTCAAATCTCTTTTAGGAGTCTTAATTACTTTTTCAATTGCTTCAATAACTTTTCCAATATTTACATTATGTTGAGCGGAAATAGGAATAACAGGAGCATCTTCCGCTATAGAGCCTTTCAAAAACTTCTTAATTTGTTTATAATTCTTAATAGCCTCTTCTTTAGTTACTAGATCAATTTTATTTTGAACAACTACAATGTTCTTTACACCAATAATATCCAACGCCGTTAGGTGTTCTCTAGTTTGTGGCTGAGGGCATTCTTCATTTGCAGCCACCATTAAAATAGCTCCATCCATTATAGCAGAGCCAGAAAGCATAACAGCCATTAACGTTTCATGGCCAGGAGCGTCAATAAAAGACACTTTTCTTAAAAATTCAGTTTTCCCTTTACATTTTAAACATTTGTCCTTAACAGTATATTCTTTACATTTCTTACAATAGTAAAATGAAGAATCAGCATAACCCAATCTTATCGTAATGCCTCTCTTAATTTCTTCAGAATGAGTATCTGCCCATATTCCTGATAATTTTTCAGTTAGTGAAGTTTTTCCATGATCTACATGACCTACAAGACCTATATTAACTTCAGGTTGCATAACCTTTCCTGCTTTAGCTTTGCTCTTGTCCATTAATAGTATTTCCTCCAAAATAACCTAAATAAACGAATTTTTAAACCTTTCTTATACAAAAGATTTTTATTCCAAAACCTTTAAATACAAATCATCAAATATCATAAGAATGCAATTAAGTATCAATACAGCTGTAGATTCTCTAGTAAATTTAATTAATGAAAAAAAGAGAATTTTATTACAAGATGCTTCAAAAGAGCTAAATATCCCTGATAATGTTATAATGGAATGGTCCACGTTCTTAGAAGAAGAAAAAATTATTTCAATAGAATACAAATTCTCCAAAACTTATCTAGTAGTAAGAAAGAAAAATAAAAAGGCAGCTAAAGAAGAAATTGAAAACTTAAAATCACTTAAAAACGTATTAAAAAGAAGACTAGAATACATGCTAAAATTCGTAGAATCTCAAGATATTGAAAACTCTGGAAAAATAAAGTCCATGACAGATATTAAAAGATTACTAAAAGATTTTGTGTTTGAAGAAAATAATATAACAAATGAACTAGTTTTTTCACAAAAAATCATATTAGGTAGTATAATCAAAAATCTTTCAAAAAAAGTTTCAAAATTAAATTACAGTAACAAAGATAGAATATCAAGTGAAATAGAAAAAGTTGGAGAATGGAAGGCAATTTTTGAAAGAAATTTAAAAAAAATAAAATAATTTAAAAAAAGAGGGTGTAATGGCTTTAGTTCAATCATATAATTTTTTATCAGGAAATATACCGATAACAGTTAACATAGAGACAACTAAAAACGAGTTCGTTCTAGGTTATAAAGTTTCAATTAGTAAAATTAGTCCAAATACAGAAATAATATTAGAAAAAATACGAGATGAACTAGTAGAAAAGGTAAAACTAGGAGTAGCAGATATAACAGATCCTAAAAAAATAGAATTTATTAGGGGTAAATTTAAATCTACAATCATTTATTTAATTAATAAATACTTACCAGATATTACAGATGAGACAAAGAATTTTTTAACAACATATTTAATGCAAAAAAGCTTTGGTCTAGGTAAAGTAGAAATACTAATGTCTGATCCTAATTTAGAAGAAGTTGTAATAAACAGTTCAGATGAACCAATTTGGGTTTATCATCATGAGTTAGGTTGGTTAAAAACTAATATTCATCTAAAAAACGAAGATCTAATCAAACATTATTCTGCTTTAATAGGAAGAAGAGTTGGAAGAAGTATCACATTATTAACACCTTTACTTGATGCACATTTAGAATCTGGAGATAGAGTTAACGCTACTTTATATCCTATTTCAGCAAAAGGAAACACAATTACAATAAGAAAATTTGCTTCAAAAGCAATAACAATTGTTGACATGATAAAGGATGGAGTTGTTTCTTATTCTTCAGCTGCATTAATTTGGACAGCTATACAATATGAATTATCTTGCCTAGTTACTGGCGGAACTGCAACAGGTAAAACTTCTTTCTTAGGTGCAATCTGTAATTTCTTACCTCCAAATCAAAGAATTATTTCGATTGAAGATACTCAAGAAGTTAAACTTGCTAAATACTTACATTGGGTTCCCATGGTTACAAGACAGGCAAACGTAGAAGGAAAAGGAGAAATCAAAATGCTTGACTTAATCTTAAATTCATTAAGAATGAGACCAGATAGAATTATTGTTGGAGAAATTAGAAGGAAAAGAGAAGCAGAAACATTATTTGAAGCAATGCATACAGGCCATTCTGTTTACGCAACATTACACGCTAATGATACAGAAGAAACAATTAACAGATTAACAAATCCTCCAATAGATGTTCCAAAAGTATTAATCCCTGCAATTAGTTTAGTTGTAGTAATGTATAGAAATAGAAGAACAGGTATAAGAAGAATATTTCAAATTTCAGAAGTTTTACGAGACTCTACATATAATGTTTTATTACAATTAGATATTAAAAATGATAAACTAGTAAGTGAAAATAAATCTCAAAGACTCTTCCCAGATTTAGAATTAACAACAGGTCTTAAAACCAATGAAATAAATGAAAGCTTAAAAGAAAAAACCCAAGTTCTTAGATGGTTAATTAAAAATAAAGTAGAAACTATAGATGAAATAGGTAAAGTAGTTGCAACATATTATACAAACAAAGAAAGTTTGTTAAAATTCATAAACAAATAAAATGTTCAAGAATCTAGCTAGAAAATTTCCAGAATTAAAACTAGAGTTAATACAAACAAATATTAAAAAAACTCCAGAAGAATTTGTTAAAAGTAGTTTTACTCTAGCGTTAATTGCCACAATAGTTTTAATCTTTGTTCTAGTCTTAGTCTTATTAAAAATAGATAAAAGTTTAGTTCTAGCTTTACTTGCTCTTCCGGTATTCTTTATTTTATTTTTATTTTTCATTAAATCTCCAAAAGTCAAAGCAAAAAAAGAAATACGTGAAATTGATAAAGAAATTGTTTATGCTGGAAGATTTATGTTAATAGAACTAAGTTCAGGTATTCCTCTTTATGGTGCAATGTTAAACGTCTCTAACGTATACAAAAAAATAGGAAAACATTTTAGAGGTGTTACAGACAGAGTAGAAATTGGTAAGCCAATGGAAACTGCAATTAATGAAGTTATAGAGATAACTCCAAGTCCAAATTTTAGGAAAATGCTTTGGCAAATCTTAAATTCGTTAAAAACAGGTTCTAATGTAAGTGTAACACTGAAAAGTATCTTAGACCAAATATCTAAAGAACAATTATTAGAAATAAAAGCATATGGTAAGAAATTAAATCCAATGGTAATGTTTTATTTAATGTTAGCAGTTATAGCTCCTTCCTTAGGTGTGGCAATGCTTTCATTATTATCTTCTTTTATTGGTTTAGCTTTAGATTTTAACTCTTTGCTTGGTATTGGAGTAGGTATAGCAATTTTACAATTAACATTTTTATCAGCAATCAAAAGTTCAAGACCAGGAGTTGAACTATAAATGTCTTTAATAGAAGGATTATTCCTATCAAAAAAAATAAAAGCAAAATTAATTAATATCCTAGTTAGTGCAGGAATAAAGAAGAAAGTTTCTTCAATAGTTAAAAGAATATTAATATCAAGTTTTATATTAAGTTTGTTAGTTTTCTTCTTCTTCTTTACAGATAATGTAAGAAGATATTACGGTGCTCGTATCGGCGTAGCAATTCTTACATTTTGGCTTTTATCCTTAGCAATATCTATTGGTGTAATATTATTTTTTGGTTATAGTTATGTTTCAATTAAAAAATACCAAAGAACAAAAGCAATAGAAACAATTCTTCCAGATTATTTGCAATTAGTAGCAGGTAATGTTAGTGCTGGAATGCCTATTGATCAAGCATTATGGTTTTCAGTTAGAGAACGTTTCGGAGCTCTAGGTGAAGAGATAGAATTAGTAGCAAAAAAAGCTATGACAGGAATAGATCTAAAAGTAGCTCTAGTTGAATTTTCAAATAAATATGATTCAGATATGCTAAACAAATCAATTGCATTACTTGTTGAAGGCTTAGAATCTGGTGGAGAAGTTGCAGAATTAGTAAATAGAATTGCCATAAATATTAAAGAAAATCAAATATTAAAACAAGAGCTAGCAGGAGATGTTTTAACATATGCAATTTTCATAGGTTTCGCAGCAGCATTAGCAGCACCATTTTTATTTGCACTCTCCCACAGAATCATAATAGTGATGTTAGACATAACAAGTAAAATAGATGTTAGTAGTTTATCTACAGTAAGTAGCCAGATTTCTTTAAAATCAGGCCAAGGCATTACACCAGATGATTTCAAAAAATTTGCACTTATAATGTTAGTAGTTACTTCTCTTATATCAAGTTCATTAATATCTGTTATTAGAAAAGGAACGATAAAAGAAGGTTTTAAATTTATTCCATTTATGGTAGCAATATCTGTTATAATATTTTTAATTGGTTCAGCAATACTATCAACATTCTTTTCAGGGTTCACGACATAGATAGATTTAAAAGATTATATTATTTAGAATTACTATGACAAATGAAAGATTAACACAACCAGAAATAGAAAAAATCGCTGATGAATTATATTTGGAATTGTTAGAAAAATGGACTTCTGAAATAGATCTTCCAGGTAAAATTAGACTAATTACTACAACAAGACAAGCTTATGATATTTATATGTTTGATGCAAGAGATGCAGTGAATCTTATGGAATCAAAATACAAATCAGAATTAACTGATATGAACTATTTGAGACCGCCTGTATACCACTAAATCAACTTACTTAACTCATCTAAATTAATTTCAAATCCAGAAATAGGCATATCTAAATGGAAGTTAGTAATAACTTCTGGTTTAACTTCTCCAATAAAACCAATTTTCTTATTATTAACAAATATTGAACCACTTCTTCCATCTATAAAAGTTCCATTATCTCTATCTTCAACAGAAGCTTCTAATCCTAAAGAACTAATCAAAGAATCTAAAAATTGTTTAACTTCAGTATAATCAGCTTTAGCATGACAACTTGCTAAAGACAATTTATTAACTTCTTCAATTCCTGTCTCAGATTTACTATCCTTAACAAATACTCTACCAATTTCAAATATTTTTTGAGGATAATCATTATGTCTATTTCTTTCTAAAACTTCTAATAAACTAGGTAATAACAAATTACGTAAAACATTATATTCAGAAGTTAAAGCATTCTCTAATTCAATTATTTTATTATTAACTAACATTCTCTTATTCAAAACTTCTTTATTACTAATGGAAAAACTATTAACTTCTATAAATCCAAAACCAATTAATACATTTGATAATTTCGATTTAAATATCTCAAAACTATTTTCCTCAGCAATAGTGGATATCTTCGGAATTTCAACTTTAAAATTATTATAACCATAAGCTATTGCAATATCTTCAGCAATATCTATTTGATGTAAAATGTCAGTTCTATATGAAGGAATTAACACATTTTTATTTTTATAATCAAATCCCATTTTTTCTAAATAACTTTTAATTTTACTTTCATTTAGATCTAAACCCAACATTTTATTCATGTATTTCAAATCAATTTTTAACTTTTCAGGACTTAAATCAGGACTTACAATTTTCTTACTCCCATAAACTAAATCCATACTATAAATATCTCCTCCAATATCACTTAAAGCAGTTACTAAAATATTCAAACATTTTTTACAAACATCAAAATCATGTCCGCTAACTTCAACAAAAACATCTCTTGTCCCCGTCGATACGCGACCAGCATATTCTGAATTAATCACTGGCGTTAAAGATAAAATATTATTATTTGCATCAATAAAAACAGGATACTTATCGTATTTTTCTAATAAATAACCATATTCCTTTCCAGTTGGGTGTTTCTCTAATATTTCAGTAACGTTTAACTCTTTTTTAAAATCTAATGGTCTAAAGTTAATATCTTTTTTATCCATAGCTTTAAATCTTATAGGGGTTCTAATATTTTCAAAAGGATAAACTCCAATAGCACATTTCTTTCTATTTCTTCCATACGTCACGTGTAATTTCTCTTGTATTTGAATAACTTCTCTAATTTTCTCTTCATCAAATTTCAAATTCTTTACAATAGCTACAGCAGTATAAGGTCTTATGTCTTTTAAATTTTTATCAACAATAACTTCCTCATTACTTTTCTTAATATTATACTTACGTAAACCTTTTCTAACACCGAAAAATGATCCTAGCGCACGACCAAAACCAACCTCACTCATCATATCGGGTCTATTAGGAAATATCTCAACAGTTATTTCTTCTTTATAAATATGTTCTAAATCAACACCGATCATTGGCATTTTCTCCTTCAAAATCTTATCAGAATACTTTCTACCAATATGCTTCAATACTTCTTTTTTGTTTAGTTTTACTGTTGGCATTTTATTTCATCTTAATATAATAATTAAACGTAATATTAATACTTATATTAAACCTTTTTGATTTTAAAGGGATAAATTATTTTATCATTCCTATTTTCTTTAATTTATTTACATTATCTTTAGATAGTTTACCTTCATGATAAAATCTCTTTTGTCTTTTAATCCATATGGCTAGATTATGACTTTTTTTATTTTTTTTAGTATATTTTGGTTCTTGTTTATATTTTTTCTTAAATGTAACATAATTATTATAAATATTATTCCATTTACTTTCGAGAGCATTCCACGTAAATCCAATTTTATTAAACTTGTTTAATTTATCATTAGAAAGCTTTCCTTTTCTTCGCAATCCTTTTTGATTACTACACCATATTCCTAATCTCTTTTCTAATTTATTACTTGATTTATAAGAAGGATCTCTGCAGTATTTCTTTTTGAATGCAACATAGTCATTATAAGATCGCTCCCATACATCTTCAACAGGGTTCCAAACAAAACCAGCTTTGTTTAACTTAAATATTTTATCCTTAGACAGCTTATTTTTTCTAAAATATATTCTTTGATCTATAGACCATTGTCCTAACCTACTTTCTTCTTTGTTTTTAGAGTGGGTAGAGGGCTCCTCTTTATGTTTTTCTTTAAAAGAAATATAATCTTTATAATATCTATTCCAAATATTTTCAAAAGGGTTCAAATCAAAATTAATTTCTTTAAGTTTCTTTGCCCTATATATGGGGAGCCTATTTTGTTTATATTTTTTCCTATTAGTTCCAACCCAACCTGCAAGGCTTCTTTCTTCTTTCTTCTTGGAATGACTAAAAGGTTCTCTTTTATGTTCTTCTTTAAATGCTACATACTGACCAAACCAATCATCCCAAGATTGTCCAACAACATCTAAAGTTCTTACACTAATCCTATCAACAAAATCTTTAATGTTAATATCTTTTGGTAAGATACTATCTTCTAAATCAAAACGATTTGCTAAGTCTCTCCTTAGTCTAGCTTTCTCAGAATTATCTCTTGCCTTCAAACTACCAGGTCTTTTCTTTCCCTTTAAAAAACTCAATTTTTCAATAATATGATTTAATTCTTCATCTTGTTCTTTCATAGCTTGTATAACTTTCCAAACTTGATCGAAAGCTGAGCTATGTATTATCTCATCTATATCTTCATTACCTTTAATAAAAATAGGAATAACTATGTAACCATATTCTTTACCTTCTTTTTTCCTTATAGCCCTACCAGTTGCTTGAACAATATCTATTAAGTTTCTTTTAGGATCTACAAAAAAGATACCATCGATAAGAGGAACGTCAACACCTTCAGTTAAACAACGAGCATTAGTAACTAGAGATTTTTTTTGTGATATAAATTCATCTAATATCTCTTTTCTTTTACTTGATTTAAAACTACCAGAAACATGATAGGATTTAATATCTAAAACTTTTCTTCCTTTTCTACTTAATAACTTTTGAAGATTCTTTAAAATTTTTTGAAAATCTTTTGCCCCTTTAACGGATGAATGAAATGATACCACATGATTAGCAACCCTCATAGTCTTAGTTAGTGCTACAGCCTTTGCTACTTCATCTATCGTTACCTCTCTTTCTAAAACACTTGTCCAAAATCTTCTGTCTATTAATTCCTTAGTTTTATCATCTCTTACAACTATAATCTTAATCTTATAATCACTTAATAATTTCCTATCTATAGCTTCTCTAAATTTAATATTGTCAAATTCCTTACCATATATGCTTTCATCATCCATAGAACATAATAAGATATTTTCTTCTTCAGCTAGTTTTTTCAAACGAAGAGCATACAATTTAGGAGTAGCTGTCATAAATAATTTCTTTTTAGTTGGCGTATCTAAACACCTAGTAAATAATTTATTTGATTTACTTGCTGTTCTATGTGCTTCATCAAATATTCCTAAATCAAATTTGAAACCCTTTAATGATTTCATTATGTTTAATACAACTGGAGCACTTTGATACGTTGAGAAAATAATTCTATGTTTATCTTTATTTTTTAGAT
>CEPZ01028965.1_pt1 | contig 13502 bp, 15 predicted proteins | sample 530461 | NCBI WGS metagenome assembly CEPZ01 (sample SAMEA2620106, study PRJEB7988) | marine metagenome | isolation source: saline water (ENVO:00002010), including | reverse complement strand
GTTGGCGTAAAACTCGGGCTTTGGTGCTCTTGGTATCCTATACTTCGCATGAATTCGTGGAACGCTCCAAATGTTGCTGAGCGGATTTTTAATATCGCTTGAGTTTTTTGATCTCTGATTGATAGGTGTCTTATATCTCGTAGAAATTCTGCGCTGGTGTCTCGAGCAATTGGCCAAGTTTCCGATAGACCTACGATGTCTATTTTGGATACTTTTAATTCATATCCACTCGGTGCTCTGGGATCTCTTGCTACCTTTCCTGTTATGAATGCTGAGGATTCAGTAGTTATTTTTTCTGCGGTTTTGAATGCTTTGGATTTTTTGTCTGTGACTGTTTGTACTGTTCCTGTTGAATCTCTGAGAAGAAGAAAAACCTTATCTTTGAGAGTTCGTTTCTTGGCAATCCAACCTCTAAGGCGGACTGTTTTTCCAGAAGATTTAGAAATGTCGGAAATTGCTGTGGCTAGGTAGGTTCTACTGAACGTTGGGGCAATCACCTTGTGATTTCATATTTTATGGTTTGATTATTGATTTAAAAGGTTTGTGCTAACATATTTCGCTATCGCCAATGATGCTGTTAGTCCCGGAGAGTCTATTCCGATGAGATTTATCATGTTTCCCTCTCTTTCTATTGTGAAGTCTGAGTTGCCCAGTATTCTTGATTGAATTCCTGTTTGATGCAGATTGATGTCTTCTAGAGTTAAATTTGGAAAAAATTGCGATACTGCATCAAAGAAATATTGTGGTTCTACACTGTGACTATAATCGTCTTTTTTGATGTTTCCCGTATATGCTGGGCCAATAGTAACCATTTGCCCGATATCACCTTCTTTGTCGAGGGTTGGCGTTAAATGTACGCCTACTGCTCTGAATATTTCACCTTTTTTGAACAATCTTTTAAATTCTGTAAGTGGAGCATCCAATTTCTTGCCATTTGGAAATACTCCCCAAGGTGTTGGGTATATATTCATGCCCACAGAAGTGCTTTCTTTTGCATAGAAACTTACTGCTTCACCACGAAATGGAGTTATATCGTAAGGGTTGTCTGGATTGACCATTCTTGCAATTTTGTCGGAATGTAATCCTGCTGTGTTTATTACTATGTCTGTCTCGAATGTTTCTCCTGAATTGAGTTTTAATTCTAGCGAATCTTGATTGGATTGGATATCAATTACTTCGCTTCCTGTTAGAAATGCTGTGCCGTTGTCTTCGGCCAGTTGGTATAATCTTCGAACCAATGAAGTTGGTTCAACAATTCCCGATGTTGGTACATGCAACGCTGATTGGGCTCTTACATTTGGTTCTAAGGCTCTGGCTTCTTCTCCCGAGATAATTCTAACACTTGGAACTTGATTTCTTTGCGCAGTTTGTAGTAAGTCTTCCAGATATTCTTGTTCTCTGTCATTTGTAGCAACTACTAATTTGCCTGTCTTTTGGTGCGGAACTCCATATTTCTGGCAGAATTCGTAAAGGAGTTCATTTCCTTCTACACATAATTGTGCTTTTAGTGAACCCGGATCGTAGTAAATACCTGCATGGACAACTCCAGAGTTTCTAGAGGATTGATTTTCTCCGGGGATTTGTTCACTGCGTTCTAAAAGTATAATTTCATTATCTTTGGATAATTCGTGGGCTATAGCACAACCAATTACTCCTCCACCAATTATTGTTATTGGGACGTCCGCCATCTAAACAAAATATTGAAAGATAAGCTAAAAAGAGTTTTGGAATGGAATATTATTATTCTTCGTTCTTAATATTTTCAATGTACTTTTTTTCTGATTCTGAGGGTTTGGTGGGCGTCTTACTTGTGTGTTTAGACCAAATTGGTATAACTACATAGTTTTCTATACTGTGAGAATTGCTTAGTTTTATTGTCCGACCGGAGAAATCCAGGTTTTTGTTGATTTCGCTAGATATTGGATTCATTGGGAATTCTATTCCTTCTCCTCCTCTGCCAGACTTTGAATGGTTAAAGTTGACCATATGGAAATAGCTTTGTTCATTATACTCGCAATATACTATTAATCCAGGTTGTATAAATTCAGTATTTATTTTTCCCATTCTGTCTTTGAACTCTTTTACAATCAGAGTTGGTGATTGGATATCTGGTGGAACTTCGGATAGTTGAATTGAAAATTTTCCTGCGTTGTTTTTAACTTGAGTTTCGGCAAGGTGTATTATTTTTCCGTTTGCTTGTGCCATTACTCCGACTTTAAATTTTGTTGGAGATTTTAAATCTGTTTTGTATATATCGCTTCCCGACATTTTTGTATTGATGTGTTCACTGTCGAATACTACTCTTCCGGAAATGTTGAAATTTTGTTTAGGTGCTTTGGGCAAGTTTTTGTTCCATCCTTTAAGGATTCTAAGTGGTTCATCTAGTATTTTCAGGAAAGTTCCTTGCTCTACCCAAACATATCCGTTATCAGCCCAGTTAGACCCCCAACTATTTCTTAGTTTGAATGCTTTCACGGTTTTTCCTGCGGGATTCACATAATGAGAATTATATCCAACTAGAACCATTGAGTGACCTCCGCTTGGTCTTGGATTTTGATTTTCATAATATTCCTTGGTTTTGTGGTTGAAATCTTTAGGAGTATCTATACCAATTAGTAAGGGGTTTCCTTTTATCAACTGCTGAATCCATTGATTTGGATCACTTCTTTTTACAACTGCAACACTGATTGGTCTATGGAGTAAAGCTTCCATTCTGGCATCTTCAGTTGGTTCTGTCAAATATTTTCTCCCTGTGTCCATATAGTTCCAAAGGCGTTCTTTACAACTTCCGAGCGTAATCATAGAACTACATACTTGGTGAGAATGGCAACCGCTATCGGAGTTTTTGTTTATTCTTCCGTAAAAATATAAGAACAAAGGAGATAAATCAAGGCCTATTGCTTTGTTTCTCCTGTTCATTATATATTCGAATATAGAAGTTGTAGCAAATGCTGAGCACGCTCCAAGATCCCCTTGATTTTTTACTGGATTAAAACTTCCGGAAAGGTCAACAAAAACTTTTTCACCTTCAGGTATTGGTGGGACGTCTGGTTCTTCCTTTTCGTCAGGTTGGCGCGGAGATGGTTTGTTTGGGAGTTTTGGTTTCCTTGGAGGTCGAGGATTATATATTCCCGTGCTTGGGGGTGGCGGATTTGGATTTGGAAGAACAGGTGTAAATACAATGTCATGTGTTGGAGAAGGTCCCGGTTCGATTGGAGGAGGAATTATTGGAGTTGGAGTGTGTGGTTCTGGAGGCGTTGGCGTTCTTTGGTGTGGAGTTCGGCGTTCTTCTGGAACACTAGGTCGTGTTCGTTTGGGGTGTCTTCTTTCATCTCTGTACTCTGCGCTAATATAACTCCACACTTTAGTTAGACCGTAGAGTATCAGAAATATTCCTGCAATAAATATGAAGGGGGAAATATCGAATACAATTGAACTTAATGCATCGATGTCAGATATACCGGTTCTTGATGTAAATGATTCTACGTGGTTTCCAAATCCGCGTACTGCTTGAGATAAAACTAAAAGTAACATGCCACTAATTACGAGGTTTAATCCTGTTGCACCCTCATTATCAAAATGCTTGAATATGTTCCATACCATCAATCCAAGCATTGCGATTATTAGTATTCCTAAAAATGGAACTACTAAACCAATAAAATTAAAGCCGTTAAAATACACGAAATATGCTGTTGCAAAACCGAGTACTGCAGAAATTATTCCAGTGCCTACTGTGTTTTTTCCGTCTTCATCAAATGCTAGATTTTGCAGAGCAAGATATGCTAAAGTGGTTGTTAGACTGAATGCAAGTATATAATTAGCTGCTGTGGGTGTTAATTCCAGAAATATTCCATCTAGCGCTGCTTCAATGATGCTTTGTGCAAACGTAGCAGGAATTAAAGCCAATATCAATAAGTATAGACTTTTTTTGTTCATGATTTAGTTATTTGATTATAATATATTAATTTATGGATTCTCAGATAGACTTTTATTATTCTGATGAAATTTAGTTTTATGGCAAAACACACTCACCGTTTGTCTGACAATATTCGTGAAATAATCTTTGGTGTTGAGGATGGAGCTATTGGAAATTTGGGAGTAGTTGTTGGTATGGCTCAAGCTCTTGCACCAAATTCGTATATTGTTCTTGCTGGTTTTGCTACGATGTTTGCCCAAATGATTTCTATGTCTACCGGAACATATCTGTCAGTAAAAAGTGAGAGTGAATATTTAACTTCAAGAAAAAGAGCAAGACTTCCCGCACATAAACATCCAATAAATGCGGCGTTAATTATGGGTGGTTCGGTAGTTGTTGGTGCGGCAATACCTTTGAGTGCGTTTCTAATATGGGAAAGTTCCGCAGGAATAATTCCTGCAATTTGCATAACTCTTCTTGGGCTTTTTCTACTGGGTGCTTACAAAGGGTTGAGTGTAAAAAAGAACATTTTGAAATCTGGTTTTGAGATGGCAGTTATAGGTGGGCTTGCTGCGCTTGCTGGATATTTAATTGGGACTTTGTTTTCAGTATAATTTAATCAAAAGAAAACATTAAAACTGTCTAAATTACTTATTAATATGAAATACAACTATGCACTTCAATTAGATGAAGGAACGAAAGAACAATTCGAATCATGTGCTAATCAAAAATTTGTTCTAAAGGCGGCGTTAATGCCTGATGCGCATCACGGTTATGTTGCACCAATTGGTTCAGTTTTTGTGACAAAAGACTATGTTGTTCCAGCATGGGTCGGATATGATATTGGTTGTGGAATGACTGCAGTTAGAATTAAGAACAATATATTATCTGATGTTAAAAAGAACTCTAAGCAGATTTACAAAGAGGTTAGAGAATGGATTCCTATGGGAAAGGGGAGGTTGATACATCCAAAAAGAGTTACAGAAAAAACAAAAAAAGAATTTAGTAAAATTCTTGAAAAGTTTCAATCTGGACCTCATGACAAAGAAGTTTACAAATTTATTAAGAATAAATCTCTATCTCATTTGGGAACTTTGGGTTCTGGAAATCACTTCTTGGAAATATGTGAGTATGGAAAAGAAACTTGGATTGTAGTTCACTCTGGTTCTCGTGGAGTTGGTTTTAGAGTTGCACGAAAGTATATGAAAAAGGTTGCGAAAAAAGAGAGAGGTTATGAATCAACTTTTCCAATTAAAATTAGTTCAAAACTCGGGAAAGAATATTTGAATGTTTTGGAATTTGGTTTGGCATTTGCACTTCTGAATCGCAAGGAAATGATTTACAAAACAATTTCAGGTATTGAAAAGGTTCTTGGGAAGAAGTTAGACTATGAAATTTGGGTAAATAAAAATCATAATCACGCTGTTCCAACTGGTAAAAATTATATCCATAGAAAGGGGGCGACTCCTGCAAAGAAAAATGAACGAGGAGTTATTCCAGCGAATATGAGAGATGGTTCATTTTTGGTTGAAGGTTTGGGTAATCCAAAATTCTTGTATAGTTCTTCACATGGTGCGGGACGTTTGTTGTCTCGAACTGTTGCAAAGAAGAAAATTTCTATGAGTCAGTTCAAAAATTCCATGAAAGGTATTGTTGGAACTGTTGATGAAGGTACTCTTGATGAGGCGCCAATGGCTTACAAAAACATTTCTGAGGTTATGGATGCGCAAAAAGATAGTGTAAAAATTGTCAAACATCTAAAACCAATTATTAATATGAAAGGTTCGAGTTTTCGTGGGAGAGAGGACAAGCATAGTTAAATATCTTTTTATATGTTGAGTAGTTTTGTAATGTATGTTAAGTCATGAAGAAGAAAAATTCAGAAGTTCACTTGCTTACAAACGAACCGAATTAGCAAGAGACAGAACTTCGTTGGCGCTGATTAGAACCTCGTTGTCATTTATATTGGCGGGTGCAGGATTTATTGGATTTTCAGATAGCGTTTCTTGGTTTTTAGTGATTGGAGTAAGCTCTATTTTTGTTGGAATTATCTTTTTGTCTGCAACAATAGTTCACTTTGCTAAACACACTAAAGAATTGAAACGAGTGTTGAGATAAATTATTGTTCCTCATCCAAAAGCTTATCAAGCCTTTTTGCCTCTTCAAAAATTTCCTCATCAATTCTTTCTGCAGAAAGAGAAGGATAGTAGAATCCGAGGAGTCCAATAGTTAAACCATACAGTAATGATCCAATTTGAAATACCAAGTGGTCTGAATTATTGTACTTATACAAAGGCAAACCAATCGCAGTTCCCTCCATGACTGAAAGTATTGTTGCCTGATTAATTCTTTTCCGAATATTCTTTTTTCGGCAATACTTGTCGAATTCTGGCGACCTCAATCTAAGCGTTTCAATCTGATTAGAATCCATAAATTATTATAATAACAAAAAGATAAAAACATTAGGAATATACAATATATATGAAACTAATTGCTCAAGGCGCTGAAGCTAAAATTTATGCTGGGAATACTATTTTGAAGAGTCGAGTTAAAAAAGGTTATAGATTGCCTGAAATAGATAATTCTCTTCGCCGGTCTCGGACTCGTTCTGAAGCAAAACTTCTTGAGAAGGCAGGACGATTAATTAATGTTCCAAGAGTTTTGAATGTTGATGACAAGAAAATGACTTTGGAACTCGAACGGATTGAGGGTGATAAAGTTCGTGATGTTTTGACTCGAGATATGTGTAAAGATATTGGCAAGGCAATTAGGAAATTACATTCAAAAGATATAATTCATGGAGATTTGACTACTTCAAATATGATTTGGAATGGAAAATTGTTTTTGATTGATTTTGGATTAGGAAAGATTTCTCTGCGGATTGAAGATAAAGCTGTTGATATTCATTTGTTCAAAGAGTGTTTGAAAAGCAGACATTATGAACATTGGGTTTCTTATTGGAATGAATTCAAGAAAGCATACAATCAACCGAAAGTTTTCAAACAATTGGAACGTGTGGAGGCTCGAGCAAGGTATAAGAAGGTTAGTTGATTAGTCGATAAACTATTAAATTAACTCCTTTATACTTTTTTATGTCAGATGCGAGAACGCAATACGTAAAAGAAATGTTGGAGAGTTCAGATGATGAGATATATTCAAAAAATATTCTTCAACTGGAAAAATATATGATATTTAGGCCTTTGAATCGAGATGGGGAGATATTCTTTAAAAGACTTCAAGAAACATATCCTGAAGAGACGAGTGCAATAAGGTCTGAATTAGGATTAGAGGATAAAGTTGATGATGAATAAAACTTATTCTATTGAAATCTGATCGTCAAGACCTCGCGTTCTAAGAATTTCTCGAACCGCATCTAATTTCTCCGTTTCAACTTCAATCTTAATTTCAGCTTTTTGCCAAGCTCCAATATCATTCGGATAAATTGGGATATGTTCTACACTAACACTATATATTGATAAATCATCTATTAGTCCTTGACGGTTACTAAAATCTCTTGGCATGCCTTTAGGGTGAATACTAAAAGAATAAATTCCATTAACGGTCATCCCGTTGATATGATATGCTTTGAATCTTTTTATTTCTATCGGTGGTCTAAAGGATAACTTTTTAAATCAAATATTTGAGCTGAATTTATGGTAGAATTACATTCCGCAGAGGAAATTGGTGAATTAAGAACGTGGGCCTTAGAACAGTTACCTAGCGAGGAAACTGAACTAGTTGATGGTAATGAAGTGTCTTATTTTGTTGGACCAAGGAACTTGGGTAAAGATATGGGTTTTGAATCAGATCTTTATGTTAGAAGAATGTTTGGTAAAACTGAAGAGGACGGTTATTGTTTTATTGTCTCTGAAGGTTGGGATGAGGATTTGAGAAAGCACATTGCATATGCAGAATTTATTGAGAATATAAGTTACCACTCAAGTGTCGGTGAGAATAACATATTACATTCAATGGAAGTTGCAGTAAAGTCTGTTCCTGAAGACAGACGAGATAGATTCATTGAGCTTGCACGCAAATTGTATGATTATGAATTGGAATGGTCGAGAGAAAATAATCAAGATTTGGATATTCAGGATTTAGAAAATACACTGGAATTTTTGAGGGGTTGTGGAACTTCTAGTAATTAATTTTCCTAAAAGCAAACTTTATAAAACGTCGCGAATTAAGCACGATTAGACAAAGCAAGTTTAGGCGGGCTTTGATCGGACTAATGTTCTATCAAGTTTGTCTGGATTTGTTGGTCAAATACTGTGCGAAATGCTAATACATTTCACTAGTGTTTATTGCTCTATGAGCAAAATGGTAAAACGCAACGAACATGGCAAAGATGCACTCTCGAGTCAAAGGAAAGTCGGGTAGCAAGAAGCCTCTAAACTCTAAAGTTCCTAAATGGGCACGCAAAGCTAAAGATGTTGAAACTCTTGTCGTTAAGCTTTCAAAGCAGGGTATGATTTCTGCACAAGTTGGATTAGTTCTTAGAGATTCATATGGTGTACCTAGTGTCAAACTTATCACGGGAAAGAGTATTACTCAAATTTTATCAGACAACAAAATTAATTCTGAACTTCCTGAAGATTTGAAGAATTTAATTAAACGTGCTATTCAAATAAGAAAACATCTTGAGAATAACAATAAGGATAAAGTTAGTAAACGAGGTCTTCAACTAACTGAATCTAAAATTCGTAGACTTCAAAAATATTACAAGGAGAGAGGAGTGTTGGCTTCAGATTGGAATTACAATCCTGAAAAAGCTCAACTATTAACGGGATAATATGGCAAGTAAAAAAGGTAAACCGACAAAATTGAGAATAAGGAAGGGAAAGAAAAGGTGGTTCCCAGTTAAATTCAAAGGTAAAGATCTTGCTCAAATAACTGCTTACGAGCCAAAGGAGATTGTTGGTCGAAATATTTTGATTAATATGAAAGAGATTACTGGTTCAGCACGAGATTCAAGTTTAAGATTGAAATTGAGTATTGAGAAAGTTCAAGGTGATACTGCAACAGCTGAATCTGTTGGATTGTTTTCTTCTGAATCAAATATTGGACGTGCTAGTCGAAAGATGAGTACTCGAATCACGAGTGTGTTTTACGCTAACGACAAAGATGATAAGAAAATCAAGTTCAAAATTTTGCTTCTGTCTCGAGAGGATATAACTCGTGCTCTTCAACATCAACTTAGAGTTTTGGCAGAAGACCATATAACTAAAGCAGTTAAGAAGATGAGTTCTTCTGATGTATTCACTGTTGAGACAACTAGAAATCTGAGTGCAACAATTAAGCGAGATTTGAAACAAGTTTATCCCATTAACGATGTTATTATTTGGAAAGTTGGATTAGTTTGAACAAAACCTTTTTATTAATCTTGAGTATATTAACTATTTATGAGCAAAGTTGATTCAAAACTTGAGAAATTAAAGAAGCAATTTTCCCATTTTGATTGGGATAGAATTCTAAATAAAAGAGAATAATTTTTTACCTTAGTCTTAAACTATCTACTGGTTTAGGTGAAATCGTTTCTATTCTGAATGTTCGGTGGATATCTCTTGCTAAAGTTATAGTTGAGGATTTTTCACCATGAACTGTTATAACTTTTCGTGGACGGGGTTTAAGGCGACGCATGAAATCCATTAGCTCTCGATAGTCAGCGTGACCACTTAATGAGAATGATTTAACATCCATTTTCACGTCTAGACTTTCTCCGTCTAGTTGAATATGGCTTTCGCCTTTTTGTAAACGGTCTCCCGGACTATTAACAAATTGGTATACTACAAAGCAAATTGCGTTTTGTGGATTGTCGTGAAGCTTCTTTAAGTATTCAACTGATGGACCACCTACAAGCATACCTGAAGTTGCTATAATTAAACAAGATCCTCCTTCGATTACTTTTTGTCGTTCTTTTCCTGAGCCAACATATTTGAATATATTTGACAACAGCGGATTATCTTTATTGTAAATTCTTTCTTTTATTTCTCCACCGAGGAATTCCGGATAGGCAGTATGTATTGCAGTTATATCCCATACCATTCCATCTACATATACTGGAACGTTTTTGATTTTTTTCTCGCGGAATAATTCTTCCGCTAAAACCATGACTTCTTGGGCTCGACCAACTCCTAGAACGGGTATCAAAACTTTTCCGCCTTCTTTAAGTTTATTATATATATATTCTTTCAAATCTTTTTCAGATTTCTTTCTTTCTGGAGCAACTCTGTCGGGATTACCATAAGTAGATTCAGTCATAAATGTTTCTACTCGCGGATATGTGAAATGTGCTCCATTGAACAATTTTGTTTTGATAACTTTATAGTCTCCCGAGTATAGCAAGTTGTGGAATCCGTCTCCGATGTTGAAGTGGCACATTGCTGAGCCAAGAATGTGTCCTGCATTGTGTAAAGTTAAACGTACATCGGGACTAATATCTGTGACTTCTCCATAGTTAAGTTTGATGCTATTCTTTACTGCTTTTTTGACGTCCGTAGAGGAATATATTCCTTTGTTTCCTTGCATGAGTGCAATGTGCGTATAATCTAGCTGAGAGATAGCCATTATATCTCGTGTTGGTGCTGTACAATAAACTGGTCCATCATACCCATATTTGAATAAGTATGGAAGGAAACCACAGTGGTCTAAGTGAGCGTGTGATATAACTACTGCGTCTAATTCAGGTATACTAAATTCTGGAACATTTATTCTTGGATATGTTGATGAGTCTGAAGTTGCTGGATTTATTCCGCAGTCAATTAGGATATTACTTTCTGGAGTTTGCAGTAAAAATGCAGATCGTCCCACTTGTTGTGCTGCTCCTAAAAATGATACTCTGCACCACATCTCTGAATCGTCTCGAGATCTTTTGAATTCATATATTCTTTTCCCGACTTTGTTCAAGAATTTTTTTCTTTCTACTGAGTCTTCATGGTGAACTCTTCTAATTAAGTTTGTTATTTTTGATGGGATGATTGAATCTCTACGAATTTCGGGACTCCATCCTGTTTTTTCCTTAATTTTTCGTATTATTATTCCTCTCTTACCAATTGCGTCAGATGGATTTTGAGCATCAACTATCATAACACTACGGGCAGGTTCAAACAGAACTTGCGTTAGTTTTGCAGATGTTGGAACTATTTCTTTTACTTCTTTTTCAGCAGATTTTTCTGGCATTACTAGTGATGGGTCTAGTCTGAGCTCAATTCTTTTTTTGAATTCATCTACTAACTTTCTAATCTCTGGCGTTCCTTGCCTAAAGAACTCTTTGCTTTTAGTATAAAGAATTATGTTAGCACCTTCGTAGTACTGATTAGATATTTGTTTACTCTTCGGTATTTTGTCTATGATTTGTTCCAATATGGTTGTCATTTGAGAATATTATTTGTTTAGAATCATTGAAATGTTTCTGTCGTTTAATCTTCGGTATCCATTTTTGTCAATGATGGCTATTGCTATTCCTTCTCCAGTTGCAGTGTCACGACGAATTGCTGCATAAATTGACCTTGCTGCCAATTCAACTGCTTCAACTTCTGACATGCCTTCTTTATAATTGTCTTGAATAATTCCAAGTGCAAACATCATTCCTGATCCGGTTGCTGTATATCTGTCTTCAACTGATGCAGCGGAAGGATCAAATGAAAATAATTTGAATGAACCGTCTCTTGAACGGCCTGCGATAATTGCTTGAATCATGTAGGGTTGCCATCGCTTATATCCTGAGTATACTACGTTTTGCAGTACTGAAGAGAATGTTTCGACAGTTGCTTTTCTTTCGCCTTCAAGTTCGTACAATTTCATTTCTGCTCGCATGTGTTTTACAAGCATTTGATTGTCGCTAACAGTTCCTGCGGTTGTTATTGCAAGAAAATCGGTAATTGGGAATACTTTTTCTACTTTACTTATTACCATGTTTCCCATTGTGACACGTTGGTCGGTTGCTAGAACTACTCCATCTTTATAGACTATTCCGACAGTGGTTGTGCCTTTTTTTGCATCAATTTCAGCCATTAATTACACCTAAAAGGATATTAACGTGAGTTTTATAGATTTATAAAAGTTTCTACTGGAAACTAAAATTGCTTCGCCACATAAACAACAGATTTTGCTTTTTGTCCGCAAATACATTTTCCAGTTGGTTTCTCTGAAGGGTTTAACTTGTTGTCGAGGAGTATTCCTCGGACTACTCCGCCTTTAGTATACTTTTGTATTCTGTCAGCACAGTTTTCGCCATCCGATTCAATAGAACAGAAATTGATTCTAGCAAAACCTCGTTTTTTGTTTACTACATCATTTATTTCTTCGAGTGTTTTTGCATCGTGAATTGAATTCTTTAGATATTTGTTTGCATTCCTCTTTAGGTGTTTTAGAATCTGTTCTTCTACATTTGTGATTATTTTTGTTAGTTGGGAAATCGGAATTGTTTGTTTTTCACGAGAGTCTCTTCGAACTACTGTAACTTTGGATTTATTTGCTTCTTCTGGACCAACTTCTATTCTGATTGGTGTTCCTACCATTTCCCATTGATTGAATTTAAAACCTGGCGATTTATCTGAATCATCAAGTTTCACTCTGAATGATTTCAATTTGTCTTTTACAGTGTTTGCAAACTTCATTACTCGCTTTTTTGATTCTGTTCTGAATATTGGCACAATTACAACTTGGGTTGGCGCTAAGTCGAAAGGCATAACTAGACCATGGTTATCACCATGAAGACCAATTAATGATGCCATTATTCTCCAAATTCCCGGACCATAACAGGTTTGTTCAGTGTAATGTTCCTTATTTTTTTCGTCTGCAAATTTTATGTTGAAACCTTTTGCAAAGTTTTGTGATAAATCGTGTGTGGATGCAATTTGGTTGACTCGTCCGTTTGGCATTACTACATCTGCAGCAAAGGTATCCATTGCTCCGGGAAATGCGTCCCAGCTTGGACGTTTGAAGTAAAGAAATGGAATTGCAAGTTTGTCAAAAATTACCTTACGTGTTGTTCGCATATCTTTTCTGATTTGATTCATAACGCCTTTGTGATCCCTGAAGACTCCGTGTGTTTCAAAGAAAATGAATTCTCTTCCTCTGAACCACGGTCTTGTTGTCGATTCAAATCGATATGCCATTATTCGAGATTGATATCTTTTAAGTGGAAGGTCTTTGTGTGTTCGAATCCATTGTGAATACATTGGATATATTTGTGATTCGCCCGTCGGTCTTAGGAAAAATCTTTCTTCGAGTTTATGCTTTCCGCCTTCAGTTACCCAAAGAAGTTCTGGTGCGAATCCTTTGATATGCTCTTTTTCCTTTGAAATATACTTTTCTGGAACAAGTACTGGAAGAAGTATTGGATCGTATCCGTCTTGTTCTACCTCTTGCTCGAAATATTTTTCGATTTTTCTGATTATTTTCAAGGATGTTGGCATGTGCACTAGAAGACCTTGGCCACCATAACGTGTATCAACTAATTTTGCTCCAGTCTCTTCATTGATTTCAGTGAACCACTCTGAGAATTTTTCTTCTTTTTTGTTCTTTAAAGCCATAGATTAACTATTATAATGAGAATTATAAATGTTGCGAGGGGCCATATTCT
>CEPZ01000512.1_pt1 | contig 13508 bp, 34 predicted proteins | sample 530461 | NCBI WGS metagenome assembly CEPZ01 (sample SAMEA2620106, study PRJEB7988) | marine metagenome | isolation source: saline water (ENVO:00002010), including | reverse complement strand
TTTCGGTTTTTAATTCACTTAACGGAAGAGAAAAATTTAACTCTGGAGATTATGCAGCTCCTTCTTAGCTCTACGGCGTTGGTCCTTGGGTGTAGGCTTGCCGCCCCATTGATTAGGGCGAGCGAATAGACCACCACGACGAGCATCGTGTAGGTCTGCTTCAAGTGTTCGTGCTTTTTTGGGTTTATTGCGTTTCATATCTTATCCAATAAAAATATTATACTCTGGAAATTAAAAATCCCCTACCGCATAAAGGAATAATGCGAAAAAATGCCGATAATAAGCATATGGACACTAAAATATGTGCAGTATGTAAAGAAGAAAAATCTGTCAATAAGTTTGGGAAACGATCCGATAGAAAAACTACACAGTATAGATACGCCTGTAAAAAATGTGACGCACAATTCCGAAGAGAACGTCGTAAAGCACCAGAAGTAAAAGAGAAAGAAAAAGCATATAAACAAAGACCCAGTGTTCGCATGAAAGACAACAAAAGAAGAAAATTGATTAGACAGCAAAATCCTCTCTATAGATTGCCAACCAATATAGCGAGTGAAATGCGATATGCTTTGGGAAGAGACAAACAAGGTATTCATTGGGAAGATATTGTTGGCTATTCATTGAATGAATTAAAAGACCATTTAGAATCGTTATTCCAACATGGCATGACTTGGGATAATTATACGTTCAGAGGATGGCATATAGACCATATCGTTCCCATTAACGTCTTCCGTCTTGACGACGACAATTGGCAAGACGTATTAAAAACAATGTGGCAACTAAATAACCTTCAACCACTTTGGTATTATGATAATATCCGAAAGAATGATCGACTCGATTTTGACAATCCACGCACCATCCCTATTATTCAATCAATTCCTATCCATTTCTTTAAGCCTTCATTCGCATCCTTAATTGAAAACCCCTGTCAATCTTATTAGGACTGACAGGGGCAGACAGCAACAAAAGGTCCGTTAGTGTTAATTCACCTTGAACACCACTCCATCAATTGCCAATCTTGTGACATTCGACAAACTGCAAACTTGAATATCGGTTTCGTCAATTCGTCGGCTTACTTTAAGGAACGGCTCTACTTCTTTCTTATCCACAATCGTTCCGTCAGGCAGCCGATATTCGGACTTGGAAAAAGCCTTACGCTCGGCACGGGGAGCGTCCCCTTTTTCTCTTACGATTTCATACCTCAGATAAAGACGTGGGCGGTCAACTTTATAGACCAATCCGCCCATACGAACGATTGCAACTCTATTTGCAATCGTATCTTTTTCTGCATCGTCGGGCAGGGTCGTCTCAACATCATCCTTATGAACCGCAAGGGGTGTAACTTTGCCTTTAACGATAACGGCGGTAAACCAATTACCCTTACCGCTAAACTCACCGCCACGGCTTTCGGTCTTTACTTGCGACGACTTCCAATTCGCCGTCATTTGTGTAGTTGCAAATTTCCGCAAGCCTTTACCCAAAAGGTAATTGCCAGTCTTTTTCATTTTCTTGGGTTGCCCTTTTGAGTCTAATTCGTCCATGTCATAATTCGCATCGAACGACATGAACGGTTTAGCGTTGCCCATGTCAAGGAGGGCAAGGCCAAACTCTTCTGTGTTCACGACTTGCACCGCAGGCGGCACAATTTCTACTGCTGTTGCTGCTGTTGTTTTCGGTTTCGTCTTTGCCATTGTTGCATCCTTTCGTTGTTTGTTGCGTCTGTTATCTGTATCAGAAAAATTGGACTCTGGAGATTAAATCTTTCTGATTGTATCAGGCGGCACACAAGGCATAAGGGATCGCCCGTCGTCCCACTTTACACTATATTGAGTAAAGCGGTCCCCACCACCTAAATTGACTGGGTTTATAAAGGTAACTGTACCTTTTGTCCCAGTCGGAATCGGGCGTGGGTCGTCTGCCATTGCAATCAATTCGATTCTGTCACCTTCCTGAATCATTTTATTTGTCCTTTCGTTTATCGCAAAAAATAAATCGAACTCTGGAAATTAAAATATTCGCCCTTCAGCCTTATCCGCACACGCATCACACTGATAATGATTAGCACGATCGAGCGGCGTCAGGCGGTTAGGCTCTCCACAAGTAGGGCAAGGAAGATTTCTTGGGTTATCTTTTGTTGCTCTTCGGAGGGCAGAATTGCCGCCAGGATCTTGAAAGCCAACACCATCAATCAGAAAGTCCTCTGGATCCTCATAATCACGATCTTCATCATAATACCTTGCCATTTTATTTATCCTCGAGTTTAGAAATCAAAATTCGGCACCTGTCCACAATAACCTGACAAACATTGTCGAGAAACTGGTCGTCAATGCCATCAAGAATACATCTAATATCATCTTGCATCAGTTCCCGTTGTTCTTCAATGTCTTTGCGTGTTAGCATGGTGCTTACCGAATAAAAAGAATTAAACTCTGGAGATTATCTGTTCAAGAAATGCGTCCGCACCGACAACATCAATCAACTTTTCAATCTCGGCAGCTACTACTTCCACATCCCATTCATCTGTATCATCTATTCGTGGATCATAGCCCTGGTTTATAGAATCAAGAGCACTTTCGAGCGTAGCAGGAGACACCCCACCATGCCGTTCATTTTCAATCTCGGCATGGAATAGTCGTAACGTATCAGGAGATATTTTTGTTACTCGGTGGTGCATTTTATGCTCCTTTGCTTACCGAAAGAAAAGAATTAAACTCTGGAGATTATCTGGTGAGGATAAAAATAATGTTCCATTTGCAAAATTCTTCTCGTGATTGGCCAAAACTCCCAACCATTTAAGTGCTTTACCCCCAGATATTTACGTTGAAATTCTCTTGCTGTTTGCTCGGTGACAGGATCTACAAATAGCATCGTACCATCAGTTTCCGAAGAATCTGGTGAGCGATAACGCCATAACGTGCTTTTAGTGGACTCCATTTTGCACCTCACTCAATGGCTTAGGCTGAAAGTGCAAGTCTCTTTCAATGCCTAGTCCGTGCTTGCGGACAGACCTCAACTCATTGAAAGAAAAGGTGCCAAGCTCGGGAAAATCACCATGAACCCATCCGAAAAAGATAATATCTTCCAGTGCTTCACCAGGCTGGAGGTTGTAAGACAACGGCTCCTCTTTGTAGTCGTCGCTATCTTGCACCTCAATAATTTGCCAGGCTTCTGTTGCAAACCAGGCCCACGAGCTAAAAGGGTGGAAAAACTTCACATGAACAATCGGATCAGTCACATTCTCTTGTGCCCGTGGTCCAGGCATCGTGCGTCGAATTTCTTTTGTTAAAAGTTTCATTTTGTTATGTCCTTTCGTTTGTCGGAAGAAAAGTTTTCTACTCTGGAGATAAAAGCAACAGGGGCATTTCTGCCCCGTGTTGCCTTAAAGGGTCTAGCCCTTACGCCGCCAACTTGACACCCAGCACTCGGAGTGCCTTGATAGCGACGATAACTTCATACGCCTTGCGTGCTCCTCCCATTTTACGGAAGAAATCAGAGAGTGCATCCTCTCCAATACGCAGTGTTTTCAGCAGCCCAGTGGCTTTCGGAATATCCGCCGTTGTGATGTTCATGGCGGCCAGTGCCTTCGTCATGTTCCGCTCGGGCTGTCCCTTGTAGGTCCGGGCATCAGTGTTCAGCCCATGTTCCTTTCTCCAGTTGCGACGAGAAACACAAGCTGACTCGATGGAGACATTTTTTCTCGTCAGCTTCTTTGCCTCTTTGACGAGCACAGCCAGGGAGCTTTGGTCCCCGATGCTGTCCAGAACCTCAAAAACTGCTTTCGATGCAGGAATACTCGGCCTGAGATTGTACTTGCGTGACATTTTTGAACCCTTTAAGTTAGAAACCAGAAAATTGTAAGGAGGAACGTTTTGTTGGCCAACGTTTAAGACAAGAAAAATATTATACTCTGGAAATTATCACAGATATGCTGGCCCACGCGGGCCGACATGCTTCAATCCCTTGCTGTCGTCAAAGATATTGCCTCTTGCATGGCGAGCGGGAGCCTTCCATGAGGCAGTTTTCAAGACATCACCTTGCTTCACCTTGCCCAATGCTTTCGTTTGCCCATCGACTTTGGCAACAAAAGCGAAAGCAGATTTTTGTGAGCCATTGTCCTCCACGATCCTGATAAACTTGCCACCTTCATCGGTGTCGAGTGTGGGAACCGGGAGGTTGGGATAACTATCCTGATAATGCTTACGGACGAGTTTTCTCACTCCATTCAGCCAATCGTTAAGTGCGGTGTTGAAGTCCATTTTGTTGCTCCTTTATTTGCTGGAAGAAAATAAATCAACTCTGGAGATTATACTGGCATCCCTTCCATATATTTATTTCGTGCGAAAAATTCTCTGTTTTTAGGGTCTGCATTTGCCCATTCAATACCTGACGTAACAGCTCCCTGAAACGACAGGGGACCAGAAATCATCGTTTGCGGCATCAAGCTACTGGCTGCTTTGACAAACCATCCATCTGGAGTTTTAGCCAATTCTGCCGACTCTCGTCCTCTGTTAAACTGGTCAATCTGAATATTCACCAATTGTTTATGCTTGTGAACCCCATCCAAGATTTCCTGGTCCCAATCTTTCGGGTCGCCAGCAAGAAGTGTAAAATGTTTTGTGTTCAGCATTTGTTGCTCCTTTGTTTATCAGAAGAAAATAAATCAACTCTGGAGATTAGTCGAGATAAACCACTAATGTCTCATCTTCTATTGGCCATTCCCATCCTCTTTGTTCAACTAACCAGGTCAAAAAGTCTTCATCGGTGTCAGGCTCCTTAACCTCATCTTTCCATTCTCGAAAAAGTGAAGCAACAACTTCCTCCCAGAATTCCTGATCCTTGTTTCTGGTATCGGCAAATAGCAAAGAATCTGGAATCAGTGGTCCAAAGATAAACGGCCCTTCGTGGTCGCCAACGTCAATTTGAAACATGATTTGCATTATTTTGCTCCAAAAAAAGAAAAAGGGGCTGCCGGTTCTTCCGGCACGTCATGCGGGAGTTGTGTTCCCGCATGCTGTAGGGTGTTACCCTACTCCGTTTTATGCAAAATCACATCTGATCTTGCAAATCTCGTCGTCTGGTCCTTAGCAGACCAGCCAGCCCGTTTATTGCAAGTTTATTTTTATACTCTGGAGATTAAACACAAAGCCAATTTTTACAACCATGCACACCATGCAAACGACAACCAAACATGGCACACAATTTCTTTTCCACATCCGGATGCGCAATTGTCTTATCCCCTTCATGATAACGTACTGTCTGAGCACTATTTACATCTTCCCTGCGAAGATAAAAGATAATATGACGCACGCATTCTATCCCTCTCCCATCATTCTCTTTTTGCTGGAGAGCATCAAGATCGTCAATATCTTGTGGTGTAATCATCCAAATCTCCTTGACTTCTGCTCGGTGTGGCAATCCGGGCAAATAAAAGTCAGCACGTCAGCTCCTTGAAAATCCTCTTCAATATTCACGAATTCGGTGTCTGCTTCGTCAATCTTGCCACATTTTGAGCAGTTAACCTCAATCTTGGGAGGGTTCTTTTCCATCTCTTTTGCATACTCCGCTTCCTCCTTCCATAGATTCTCCCACATCTCTGTTTCTTTTCTGTCCATCTCTTCACATGCTTTTTGGCAAGCCACAGGATCGTCGCAACCACCTTCATCGTCCCACTTGCCACAATTAGGACAACGATTATTCCCTTGAGCAGGTCCGCAGGAAGGACACTGGGTATCGCCACACATGCAAGGTCCAAATGACATTTTTGTGCTCCTTTTGCTTATTAGAAGAGAATTGTTGTAATCTGGAGATTATGCCAATTCTCGCCATCCAACTGCATCGCAGATAAAATGCCGACCATCAGTCAGCTCCACGATATCACCCATTGACATTGAGCGGCACTGGAACTCTTCGAGATAATGTTCGATTTCTGATCCATCAACTCGATTCATCATGCGAAAAATCTCTTCGCAAATAGAATCAGCATCGGCGTCAGCAGGAACGTCAACTTTAATTTTCCATCGTTCAGTTATATCGGAACCGAACGAACCAGCAGGATAAACGACTGTTGCATTAACCATTTGTTGTGTCCTTTCGTTTATCGGAAAAGAATAAATATACTCTGGAGATTAGTCAATCAGGCGGTAATCATCCGCATGTTGAATAACAAGTTCAATACGATTGTTGTTGATTACATCTTGGGCATATGCCAATATCTCTTCTTGTATCTCTTCAGCATAATCTTGATCGTCAAGACGATCTCGATCAATAGTGATGCCAGCATCGTCAGTATTAAACGAAACTGGAACTACGACTGTGACTTGCATGGTTTTTCCTTTCATTTACCCGAAAAGAAATAAATCTACTCTGGAGATTACTGTCTTCGAGCATTCTTAATCAACTCTTTCAGTGTGTCACCTGGCACAAAATCATCGTGATAATCTATTTTATTGTAGCCACCAGGATTTGCAAAGTTTCTCGAAAGGTATCGCTCGGCACCCTCAAACGAAGGAAAAGGACCATAGGCAGAAGCATATTCTTTCCAATCCCATGCGTCCTTCGGTGCGTTATAATCCTCAAGGATTAAATACCACCTCTTCGGTTCCACTTCAACAAAAAGACATTCACTGTTAGTTGACATTTTTTTGTCCTTTCGTTTGTTGCAAGAAAATTTTTCTACTCTGGAAATAAAAGGGCGCCACCAGGTGGGAATCGAACCCACACCTTTCGCTTCGAGCCGAAGTTTCGCGTAAACCTTACCGACTCTCCACTACAAGTACCGTGTCATCCTACCCTAACCCAGTCCGCGAGACTGAGGTCGGTTTTCACTGAACTCGGTCGCTAGCTACCATTGAGTCAGTGGGACTTCTGGGGCATCTATTGTAAGTTATTTTTTATACTCTGGAGATTAATAATCTACTGGATTTCCATATTCATCTTCCACTTTTTCAATTTCAAACGTGTCCTCTTGATATTCCGTATATTCGTCTTCTGGAATATTGATATTAGCTCCTTCGTTTCGGACCTCATCCACATTCGTTGGGTCATCAACTTCGAGAGTTGTCTCGAATGTTGCTGTCCATCTGTAAATAAGTTTAGCCATTTCGGTGCCTCTTTTCTTGAAGGTGCAAGATGACCGCCATCATTATCGGTGGCACAATCATCATGGCTATGAAGAAAACAATCATTCGTTTACATACCATGCAACAGATTCTTGCTTCTCTTCCAGACCAATAGGATCCCGATCTTCGGTGCCATTAAGTCTAAACCGCCATGCTCGCTTTGACCCTTGAACCAGAACGACATCTGGCCAATCTTCCCACTTGCCTAAACTCTCTGATTCGATAGAGCCGTCCTCATTTCGGTATCCTACAAACTCAAGAGTTTCAAGTTCATAGGGTTCAACTCTCGGCACAAAATCTAATGTTTTAGCGTCATCTTCCATGTTTATTCTACCTCAATTTTTCTACTCTGGAAATAAAAGCACCCGCCCTTTCGGGCGGGGCTTTCAAGTGTCCTACTTTCAAACCTCAGTCCGTAGTCGCCTCTGCGGCTTCGGACACCAACTCCTCATCCTCATTGGACTCCCCTTCGCCCTCCTCACCCTTCTCGTCCTCAGTAGGCAGCTCGATGCCAAGAGCCGCACGCTCTTCGGGGGAGAGCTTGGCGACCTTCTTCAGAGCCGACTCACGATGCTTCGCCTTTTCAGTCTCGATGACCTGCTCCTGGTAGTCATCGACACCCTCGTAGTGAGGAAGGTCGGCAATCGTCGCCTCCCTGGCCCCAGAATTGATCAGGTCCACGACCGCCTTAGCGGACTCTTCACTGATCGTGAATGCAGGAGTCCTGGTAATCCTGACATTCTTGCTTCGCCCGTCCTGCTTCCTCTCTACAAACTGAATGACCTTGACGCTCATGTTCGGCTCCTTGTGTTAGAGAATTGAGCGATTGTCAGTCTGAAACAATCAACGAAACGAAAAAATTGAACTCTGGAGATTATCCAAGACTTTCCAGCTTCGCAGGTTCATTCCATTGATACCCACAACTATGACACGTTACTTCTAGCCTCCCAAATTCATCTGGTTCATCGTGGTTTTCTATATTACCAGATTCACCACATTTCGGGCATTTTTCTTGTGGGATATCAAATTCTGCACTATCACATTTCCTTTCAAAATCTACAATTCCATTGAGAAATTCTAGTAACCTGACAAAACTCTTATCCTTTTCTACAAAACGGGCGAGAAGGTCGATACGCGTGTCATCGCTCCAACCACGCTCAGTTTGTAATCGTTCAAGATAGGTTTTGATGTCCATTGCAGTAGCTCCTTTTAATCATCTTCCATATAAGAAGGTGGCTTCTCGCCAGTGATAGCACAAATCGCCTTTTCCAACTTCTCCTCTTTTTTCCATTCTCCCATTCCAGCACAACTATCACCAGAATCAGCATTTGCAGTACTAATTTTTTCGTCGATTAGATCAACAATTGCTTGTCTCAAATTTTCTGCTTTTGTTGGCATGATTACCTCAAGTAAATTTTTCTACTCTGGAAATTATTCCTCTTCAATCTCACCATCATCATTGATATTTGGAATCTCTTCGTCTGGAGTATACGTTTCATCATCTACAGTGCTCGTCAAATCTAACTCATGCTCAGGCAATTCACTGATAATCTGGTCCCACTCATGCTCTTCAACTTCTCTCGCAGTGCCACTCACCACCATAACTCCAACACCACGAGCAAGTTGTGTCAACTCTTCAAGTAGTGCTTCAGCATCTCCAGATCTTACAGCAACCTGGACTTCGATGATTTGAAATTTACCCTGATCCATTGTCAGTTCCTTATGGCACGTACCAAACTGGCCCTCCATCACGCTCGTCAAAGTCATTTACCAAATCGGTAAAATGAAATCGAGTGCTGATGTTTCCATCTCGGGTAAAAGTAAAAGAACGCTCTGGAATATCTAATACATCAGCAATTTTCTTCAAAGCAGCAGCGGCCTGATGCGGTGTTACTCCCCGCTTGAACACAAGCACAGCTCCATGACGCCTGTGTGATTTAGTGGCAAGGTTAGACATTTTACGGCTCCTTTATTCGCTTCAAATAAAAAAATGAACTCTGGAGATTATCCCTTTTCGTCATCAATCCGCTGCAAAGGGAAAAAACTATAAGGCACATCGGTCAAATCGGTCACAGGATTTGCCTCTGCCCAATCTCGTACTTCTTCCAATAATGCAAAAGGACCATATACTTCTAACACACCACCATTTTTTGCAAAAGTAGTAAGTACCCACATTATCAGCTCCTTTCTTTCGCAAAATCTTCTTCCGCATATTTCTGCATCTTATCCCACAGAAAATCTAGTTGGTCAAACAGGGTAAGTTGTTCTGTAGTATCTCCCCATGACATTTCGCCAGTCAGCCAAACTTCATACTCCATGCCTGGAAACCGCATTGCTATCACATTACGCCGATTTTCTATGTCATCCAGTTTATCCAAATCTTTTTTTAGCGTTTCTATAATAATACCTCTCGCATTCTCACTGCCAGCCTCATAAATTTCATCCATGAAAGAATCTTCAAATGCACGAACGTCCCCATCATCAAGCTCGCTAATCAAAACTTCAAGCTCATCTTTCCTGTCTTTTGTCAACTCAAATTTTGGAACAGAACTAACAAGAAGGTCAGCACCCATTTTACAGCTCCTTTATTTCTTGCAAATAAAGTTTTCAACTCTGGAGATTAGTAAACCGACAATCTTCGCCTATCTGGCGTCTTCGTGGGGATGCTCTTCTGCCTCCCATATTTCCTGCCCTCTAACCCACACGCTGTCATGTGCTTACATTGACCATGAGCAATCGCACCACGGCAACTACACACCCAACACATCTGGGCTTTGTCAAAGCTAATCTTATAATTCGTGCCAGATTCACCAGTTATAACGAATCCATGAATCCAGCGGGCAGATTTGGCTGGAGTTGAAGTGCGAGATTTCCTGAGTTTAGCCATTACGAAGCTCCTGACATCATCTTGCTGTATGCAGCATGAACTTCTTTGAAGCGTGCCTCGACTCTTGGATCAGGATTTGATGCAAAAGCTGCTCGGCACTCATCCTTGACAATTTTCCTGAAAGCCCTTTTAATCATTTGTTCATTGTTTGTCGGACCCAATAATCCTAAGATTTGATGCGGACTCTGGAGATTACCCTGAAGAATAGAATCCGCCTCATCCTCTGACATGACTTCTTCATAAGCATGCCGCCAATCAGTAGCAGTGCCTGGTGTGCCAGTGCCATAAGGTGTGTGATCGTCTGACCAAACTGGAGATTTTTTAGCCATCTTCTGGTTGCACCATGTGATAAGGTAAATAAGGTTCAGGCGTGCCCATCAAAAGTGATGGAGAATCCCAAACTTCTCCATTCTCATCAGTAAATTCTCCGTTCTCATTTTCGTGTTCAGTCTCATAAACACATTCATCGCCAGCAGTAAACTCTTGACTGACAAACTTTTTCTTTTCAGTGTCAAAAGTTTGCGTTACAAAACCAGTTGTAATTTTGTAGATTAGCATTAGTCTGGTTCCTCGCCAATGTCCGGGACTTCAACTCGTAACCATTTACGCTTTACTTTCCCATCAACATATTCTGATTCAATACCAAAGTCTAACGCTGTCATGCCATGAAACTCACAAAAATGCCCAGTAACTCCAACTTTCAGATCATCAGGGATCAATTCCAAATACGAGATCAAGTCGGCAACTGTCATCGCTCGCTCAAGCTCTTCTTTAGTCTCTTTTTCTAAGCGACTCGAACTCATTTTATGACTCCTTCTGTGTAATCATTGTGCCACATGAAGTGCAGCGACCACCATCAATATCTTGTTCCTTGTAGATTTCTCCACACATCTCGCAAAAATCAGCAAGCTCCATATCTTGATCGCATTCAAGACACATTGGAGAGCCGTTGTCAGGCACTTGAGCCATTGTCCAGGTTGCGGTTTCGCCACATTCTGGACAGCGAAAAATATATTCGAGATTGATGTCAGGTTGTCTCATGGTTTACGGCTCCTTTATTTCTTGGAAGTAAAAAAATTATACTCTGGAGATTATGCTGTATCAACAAATCTCTGTCCATCAAGCGTCAAAACGCCATTTGCCATCAGACAAACAGCATCAGCAACGTATGGAGAAGTGTCCATGTCATCGTATTCAGGTCCAGTAAAGAGAGCATACAAAACCTTGCCCCCACCGACACTCCGATAACTATACACAAGCGGAAAGAAAAATCCGTCTTCATGACCTCCATTCTCAAGGATTTTCTTGACAGCAGATGGCGTTTCAATAGTCATTTTGCAGCTCCTTTATTTCTTGGAAGTAAAAAAGCCAACTCTGGAAATTAAGGGTCAGCAGGTTTCGTCTCAATAACTTCCCAATTTTCGTCAATGTCATCTTCCTGGATGCCATTGCCAGCATCGATCCTGTCCTTTACCAATTCGAGAAGCTGAGCTTTGGTTTCTTCCACACCTTTCTTCCAGAGTCCATTTACAACAAACCCAAGACATACATGAATAGCACGCTCTTCTTCTGGCTCTTCTTCCTCTTCTGGTTGTACTTCTCTGATATCACAGGTTGAGATGACAAAACTTTGCTTGGTCCCATCCTCCTCTTCAGTGTCAATAATTATCTCCCCAGAATCATTGTCATTGTCCATTGAGATACTTAACAATTCTTTTCCCGAATAATACTCGTCCAACTCTTTACATGCTTGCAACCCTTGATGAATAACATCTAATAGTTGAAGTTTAGTCATTTTGTTGGCTCCTACTTTTCGCAAAGAAAAAATCCAACTCTGGAAATTAAAAGGGGCGGGGCAGCTACGGGCCACCCCGCCCTTCCGGACGAACCCACATTAATTGTTCTGCGGTGCGACATCTTCCAACGTCGGAAGGTCGGAAGCAAACTCATTGCGGAACAAACCATCCAACGTGATCAGCCGCCGCGAAGCCACAACAGGATTCCGATTCACACTGGGTTTTGCAACCTCAGTGAAAGCGTTGTGCAAACGCCATGCGGTCTTGGGACCGAACTCCTCATGAAGCGGCTCGTCCCACTCCCTCAGAACCTTAACGACATCCCTCGGGGGCAGGACACCGTTATCCTTCAGGATCGCTCGGCAAATAAAGTGATGAGCATCCTTATCACTCAACCTCGTTTCCGCCAATCGCACATACTGCTTCGACTGAACATCTCGGAAAGCACCGAATGCCGACAACCCCTCACGAATCAAACCGCCAATATCAGACAGAATATTCCTCGTATTCTTCCGTCTGATAACTCTCTCGCCAGCAAACATGCCATTACTGCACACAACAATTTCCGTCCCAAACACCAGAGCCTCGGCAAGACTCTGGTCGATACTGCCTCGGAAGCCAAGCATGAAGCGAAGCGTTCCAGGGACACTGTACCGAAAGGAACCTCCGATGTGATAGGTGCCGAACACCTGTCCCCCACCAGCGGCCAGATCGTACCGCCTCTTCGTCACCTCCAACCCAAAGTCCTCAACCGCCCCATTCACCTCGTCGATCAGGCGGGCGTGCCCAATCGGGTGCCAACGTCCTACTGGTGCAGGAGTTGGGACTGCTCTGACTGCTGCTTCTGTGGCTTGCATGGTCAAGCTCCTTTAAAAGGGTGAAAAGTTCGTCAACACCCATCAAAAGGAAATTTTCGTACTCTGGAGATTAAACCGCAGAAATTATCAGACGGCAAAGTTTATCAGGTGAGTAATAAAATCTTGCGAAATAAAGACCGCTTGCCCATAGCGTCCGGGGTGGGATTTGTTAGGACAAGCGGTCCAGGGGTCAGGTGCTATTTCTTCTTATTCTGTAGTCTGTTTTTCTTACGAGCTTTGCGAACACTGGATCCCTGTTTCCTTCTTCTCCTCCGAACTCCATGCTTACTTTGATGTTTACTCGACATTAATCACTTCATCGTCATCTCGACCCAATAACTTTTTCCAAATCTTTTCCAATTTCCTGCTGTCCTTCTTAAGCCCAGAAAAATGAAGCCTTATCTGCTCATTTCTCAGCATGTTGGCCTTCCATACATGATGAGGTACTGGTCTCGTGAACGTATAATAATGCTGTCGATAATCACTCTCATATTTCAACTCAGAAACAGGTGGGTAATCAACCTGTCCAGCTAATTCTTTTTCCCGTCGCTGTCTCTTATGACGCTGGAGTAAACGCTGGAGATTCAAATACTTATGAATTTCACTTGGCCCGTCTTTCCTGATGTGTTCAGGAATATTATGCTGTTGCCATTGTGAAAATTCAAAATCAAATAACTTTTTATCTTTATACGACATGGCAGAATTCTCAAATCCACCAGTCGGTGCGAGATCATTGACTCTCCATGCAAAGTTTGAAGGAGCTGGAATCTCCAGAGTCTGAACTTTCTTAGTATCAAAAAGGCAGACAGCTCCAATGGCAGCAGCTAATATTAAAATCGTTTTCATTTTC
>CEPZ01006028.1_pt1 | contig 13525 bp, 21 predicted proteins | sample 530461 | NCBI WGS metagenome assembly CEPZ01 (sample SAMEA2620106, study PRJEB7988) | marine metagenome | isolation source: saline water (ENVO:00002010), including | reverse complement strand
CTCTATTATTTCTTCAGGCTCTTCTTCAACCCCTTCAACAGGTTCCTCAGCTTCTTCTTCATCCTCCTCATCTTCTGTTTTTTTCTCTTTTTTTTCCTTTTTCTCTTTCTTATCTTTCTCTTCTTCTTCTACTTCTTCATCAACTTCTTCTATTTCTTTTTCATCCTCTTCATCCCCTTCCTCTTCCACTTCATCTTCTTCATCCTCAGTTTCTTCTTCCACTTCTTCAGTAATATTAACATCTTCAATTTCTTCTTCTACTTCTTCAGTAATATTAACATCTTCAATCTCCTCTTCATCCCCCTCTACCTCTCCCTGTTCTTCTTCTATTTCTCCTTCATCCTCCTCCTCTTCTACTTCTTCTGTGACACTAATCTCTTCAACTTCTTGTGTTTCTAATTTATCTATTTCATCCTGAACAACTACATCTTCAACCCCTTCAACAAACTCAGAATAATTTAATAAATCAAAATACACTCTTATTATTCCTTCAGGAACCTCAAACTCCATTATCTTATTTTTATTTTCAGAAATAATCTCTCCTGCAAGCAGAGCAGGATTTTTTATCTTTAAATCAATCCCATCAGTATCAAATTCTTCTATAATTTCTTCTTCCTCATAATCTGAATAATCTAATAGATCTAAAGATTCTTCTGTAGCATTTTCACCTATAACAAATCCCACAATACCAACTGAGGGAGTTACAACAATTTTTAAAAAATTTCCAGATTGCAAAAAAATCAAAACCAATAAAACAACTAAAAATAAAACAACTAAAATTTTCCCAGGATTCCTTTCTCTAGGCAGTTGTTCTACAGACCTTGTTTTTGTTTTTACTTTCTTTTTAGCTTTTAACCATAGTTTATATTCTTTTTCTCCACCAATATAAACTTTTTTTACTTTTCCATCATATCTATAACTCTCATAATAATAAGGACCAAAAGTCTTACCACCTTTTTTTGAATATTTCTTATAAACCATTCATAAATATAACCCTTTTTTAGACAATTATATATGTAAATTAAGGTTTATAAATATTGTTTTAGTTGTTCTACAACAGATTTTTAAGAATTATTTCTTTTCTTTTTTAGGTTTTTCTTCCTCTTTCTTTTCTTCTTTTTTCTCAGGCTTTTTCTCAACAGGTTTTTCTTCCTCTGCTTTTGCTTCTTCTAATTCTTCCTTTTTTTCAGCTTCTTTTTGAGCCTTAGTCATCTTCTTCTCCCTTTTAATCCAATTAACTTTTCTAGGATCTCTTTTCAAATCTAAATTTTTTCTACATTTTCCAGAACAAAAATGAATTGTCTTTCCATCAAATGTAAACAGAGTTAATCCTCTTGGTTCTTTATAGTGTTTTTTGCAAAATGAACATGTTGGCATTTTTAACTCCTAATTTTAACTATAAGTTCCCTTAGAATATTTAGTTTTAATTCTTCTTGCTTCAATTTGAGTTTCTCTTAACATTAAAATATCTTTTTTTCTAACCGGTCCTTTAACATTTCGTCTCATAGACTTACCTTGATCATATCCTTGTAAAATTCTACATTTAACCTGAGTAATTTCTCCTTTTGCACCAGTCCTACCAATAATCCCTTCAACAACAGCAGGAACAGCCTTCTCTGTTAATAAAGCTGCAGCTCCTTTAGCACTAGAACCTTTTCCTTCTTTTACTTTTTGAGTTTTACTTCCCATATTATAATTTGATAATTTTAATCAATAACTTCTCATAAAAAGATCAGTTATTAGATTATTCCTTATCTTTAGTTTCTTTCTTATTTAATTGAGTCTTAACAAATCCTTCAAAATCTGATTGCGCATCTCCTAATTCAATTATAGCAACACTTGCACAACCAACATTCAATCCAACAGAAATTCCTAATTTTTCTTTTTTATCTGCTTCTATACAAGGAATATTTTTTTCCTTGCACAAAATAGGTAAGTGTTGTACAATTTCTTTTGGTTCTACATCAGTTCCATAAGCAACTAATTTAGCTGTTCCTCTTTCAATTGCTTTGGTAACTTCGTTAGTGCCTTTTTCAACTTTTCCAGATTTTCTTGCTTTCTCAATTATTTCATATACAGAAACCATATTAGTCTCCCATAAATTTATTTTGCTTAAAGATTTTTTAAATCTTTAAATTAAACCAAATTAGATAGAATAAATTTGCCTCCTATCTAGTCATTGGCCTTATAAGATTTATAGAAAATTTGGGTTTATAAAGGTTTCTCAAGAATTTTCTTATTTCCACTTAACATCAACTTCATCTGTTCTTTCTTTAGGATTAATATCAACTTTCTCAATATCTTTTCCTTTAACAAAAAGTCCTTTCTTAAACATAATCTCTCCAAGATAAGCAATCATTGCACCATTATCAACTAATAAATCTCGAGAAGGAACAAAAAACTTACACCCTCTTTCTTTACACATTATCTTACACATTTCCTGTAATCTAGAATTACAACCAACCCCCCCTCCTAACAACAATTCTTTCTTCCCAGTATGAGCTAAAGCTCTTTCACTTGCCTCAACCAACATTGCAAAAACAGTTTCTTGTAATGAAAAACATAAATCCTCATCCTTATATTTTCCACTCTCTTTCATTTGCTTTAACTTTGTAAGAATACCTGAAAAAGCAACATCCATTCCTTTTAATCTATATGGTAATTCAATATATTTCCCTTTAAGAGCAAGTTTTTCAACCTTAGGCCCTCCTGGAAAACCCTGTCCAATAAAACGAGCAAAATTATCAATAAAATTACCAATTCCAATATCTAAAGTCTCTCCAAAAACCCTATACTTCTTGCCAGCATAAGCAATTATCTGAGTATTTGCTCCAGAAGCATAAAGCAAAACAGGATCTTTTGCTCCAGTCAGTCTCCCAATCTCTAAATGAGAAACACAATGATTAACTCCAACTAAAGAAACATTCAATTCCTTAGCTTTTTTCTTTGCAAACTTCATTCCCTCAATTAAACAAGGAGCCAAACCAGGAGATTGGGAAAATGCAATAGCAGTTATATCCTTCTCAGCAACATTAGCCTCACCTAATGCTTGTTCAAAAACATCATCAGCAATTTTAGCATGATGTTCAGCAGATTCCATAGGAATTATTCCACCCTTTTTAGTAGTATACATCTCTCTAATATTACAAAGAATCTTTCCATCATTAACTATACCTATCCCAAAAGTATGTGCAGTACTCTCAATTCCTAATATCATAAAAAAACAAACCAAAAACACTATTTTAAACTTATGCTCTTACTAACAAAATAAAAACAATATAAAAAATAAAGAAAAAAGAAAACCCCTTTCATCCAAAAATTATAAATTTATTTTTTCTTTTTCTTTTTTCTCTTGCCACCTCTAGCCATCTTAGCTTCACATACATTTCCTTTTCCGTCAACATAGTAAAGATATCCAGATCTTCTATCAACAACACCTTTTGCAATAATTTTTCCCATTTTTTACCTCCTTGTACTGATTATAATAAAGAACATAAATCTCTAAAGTATTTAAAGGTTTTCCTCGTCGAGAAATTCCTTAAAAGTGACATCATCTAAAAGTATTTCTAATAATTTATCAAATTTTTCTCTAGGTTTAATAAAAAATTTCCAAGGCTTAATCTTCTTAACATCTACAATTTTATCTCCATCAAACCAAATAGCAATAAAAGGTTTACAAAATAAAGAATGAATTGCTCTTTTTTTCTTATTTTTGAAAATAAAAACAAGAGGTTTACTCTTCCTTCTAAACATTAATCCTCTTATCTGCGAGGAAATATTTTTTGAAATTTTCACATCAAGATTTATTTCCCTTCCATTATATTTAAAACTAAATTTCATTTTGAATTATATAAATTAACTAAACTTTTCCTCAATTATTCTTGAAATAGGTTTTCCTGTCTTATCTTTCATCTTTTTAAGTTTATTAATAATCTCAACAGATAAAGTTATATCTATTCTTTTTCTTTGAAAAGGGAGCTCTCTTGTCTTATCATAATTTTCAAGCATTTCAAAATCTTTCTTATATTTCTTTAATATTTTATCAATCTGTTTTTGATTTATCATTTTATAGAAAATATCTTCTTACTATTTAAATCATATGATTCTTCTTACCAATTTTTATACACATAAATAATAGTTAGTAATCTCTCTCACTTTCTCTCCTTTTTAAACTAACATACCTCTCATACATCACCTCTACACTTCCGTCATTAACAACATTATGAAACTTAAATCCTCCACCAAAACTTTTAGGAATATGCATCAACTCATGAATTAAAGTCTTAATCCTATCCATCTCACTCATCTTATCAAACCTCTCACTTATCACCTCTATTAAATAAAAACCTTTTCTATCAAGCCCTATTTGCATTGCCTTTCCAAGAGCATGACATCTTGCAATTGTTCCACGACTAGTGCTTCCAAAACTTCTCAAACAAATAACAGAATCTAATCTAACATGAGGAAATAAAAGTAATGAGATTTCATTAATCTGTTCTTGTAAATCTTCTGCTTTTTGATATTTAATTGCCATTATTTAATTTAATATTATTCAATAGAATCACATTCAAAGGTATATTGATTACAAAGATAATTAACAGGACATTCACATTTACCACCACAACCATCAGAATTAACCCCACATGCTTGATTAGAACAATCAGGAACACAAGTTTCATCTACTCCTACCCCCAAACTTTTCAACTCTCCTTCTAATTTTGGCTTATAAGAATCATCTATAAACTTTGGAAGAACAAATATAATAAATAACAAGATTATCAATAAAATAAATCCAATAATAAGTTTATTTCTTCTATTAAAAAACTTACCTATTTTACCTGTTTTTTTCATATAATCTAGAGAGAAAATAAATTTATAAATATATGGTAACACCTTAAACACATGAAAACCCATACAGAATACCTAACAATCACAACAAACAAAGAAAAAGAAATTATCAATATAACTAACAAAGTTCAAGAAGCTATTGATAAATCAAATATTAAAGAAGGGATTGTTCTTATTAATTCAATGCACATTACCTCATCTATTTTCATTAATGATGAAGAATCTGGATTAAAACAAGATTTTATGACTTGGTTAGAAAAACTAGCTCCTATTGGAGATTATCACCATCATCAAACAGGTGAAACAAATGCTGATTCTCATTTAAAACGAACAATAATGGGAAGAGAAGTTACTTGTGCAATAACAAACAGCAAACTTGACTTTGGCCCTTGGGAACAAATTTTTTATGGAGAGTTTGATGGACAAAGACCTAAAAGAATTTTAATAAAAATTCTTGGAGAATAAAATCGTAAGGGGTCGTATGAGAACCAAGGTTCTCCTAACAAGTCACCCCTCCTTAATTAGTCAACCCCTCTTTAAACTACTCATCTATAAAACTAAAAATATAATAAAATATCAAATATAAAATAAAACTATTCCAACTCTCTCAAAATATCATCTGTAACTATGTCAATGTCTTGAGAACCATCAACTCTAACTAATTTATCCTCATATATTTTCAAAATAGGTTCTGTATCCTTATGATAAATTTCAAGTCTTTGTTTAATTGCTTCTGGTTTATCATCACTTCTAATATGTAATTCTCCATTACAAAAATCACACTCTCCAGTTATTTTTGGGAGATTTGTTATTGAATTAAAAACAGCCCCACATTTCTTACAATTTAATCTACTACTAATTCTTTTAATTGCCTCTTCATCAGAAATATCAATTAAAAAAACCTTGTCAAGTTCTAATACTCCCTTAGCTAATTCTACTTGCTCTTCACTTCTTGGAAATCCATCTAAAATATACCCCTCATTACAATCATCTTTCCCAATTCTTTGTTTCAAAGCCTGAACAACAATTTTAGGTGGTGCTAAATGCCCTTTATTTATATATTTATTAATTTTTTCTTGTAATTCTAGAGAAGCATTTCTTAATAAATCTCCCATAGAAATATCTGGAACACCAATCTTCTTAGCAACAATTTTAGCCTGAGTTCCTTTTCCACTTCCTTGAGGTCCAACAAATAATAAGTTCATTTTATTAATATCTATATCTCATTGTTTATTTTAGTTATGTAGATGAGTTCTTGCTTAATCTCTCTTTGTGTAACTCCTTATTTAATAATTTATTGATATCAACCTACCGTATCATAATTTCCAAGCCATCACGGTTTTTTAATATATGTTCTTTACCAACAGCCTTTTTAGTTCTTATATCAATTGCTTTAACAAAATTATCTCCAATATCAGAGTGTAAGTAATATGCAAAATCTAAAGCAGTGCTATTAGGTGGTAAGAGAAAACAATCAGGTAATATATTTCCCTTACTATCTTTTAACTTACTGCCAGCTGGAAATATTGCAATATATTTTAATAATTCAAAAACAACTTTATTTAAAACATCCTGGACACCAGTACTACCATAAACATCTAAAACATTTTTCTGAATACTTTCTAAAGCCTCTTTCTGCTTATCACTAATCTTCCCACTAATCTCAAACTTATTCTCACCAGGAACATAGCTAATAATTTCATGATTATTTGCCTCTCTTAAAGCCAACTCACTATCTGCACTACAAGGAACAATCATTAACTCTGGATATGCTTTTTTCAAATTATTAATATTACTCTTACTTGCAGACCTATCACACTTATTTGCAGCAATAATCATAGGTTTACTAAGATGTCTTAATTCATGAGCAAAAGCTCTTAGTTGCTCATTATCCCATTCTGCAGGCTTCTCAGCATTATAACCTAATTTTCTCACAACAACCTTAACATCTTCTTCATTAACCTTTAAACCAGAAAATTGAGAAGCTATTGACTCAGCAAATTCTTTTTTAGCAGTCTGAACAGTTTTAGCAAAATTCTTCCAAACCTTATTTAAAATTCCTAAATACCATAAATCTAATTCATTTTCTAACATTTCAATATCTTGAGTAGGATCATAACCCTTTGTTTCCTTACCCTCTGCATCAGTCTCGCCACTAATATCAACAATATGAATCAAGGCATCTGCATTTGTTAAATCACTTAAAAATTGATTTCCTAAACCCTTGCCCTCACTTGCTCCCTTAACTAAACCAGCAACATCTAATAAATCAATAGGAACAAACCTCTTCCCATTAACACAATAACCTTTAACAGGATTACACTGTACATTCAACTCCTTATCAATACAATCAATTTTAACATAACCAACACCTTGATTAGGTTTTATTGTTGCAAAAGGATATGCAGCTATAAGTACATCTGCTAAAGTTGCAGCTTTAAAAAAAGTTGATTTTCCACATGAAGGTTTTCCAACAAGTCCAATTAACATAAAAATAACAAATAAAGTGCCTATAAAAATTTAATTATTATAAAAATGCCCCCGCCGGGATTTGAACCCGGGTCCCTGCCTTGAAAGGGCAGAATGCTTGGCCACTACACTACAGGGGCTTAAAATTAGGAAAGAATTTTGATTTAAAAAGGTATTGTTTAATTCTACATTAATTCCTTAATAACCTTATGAGTAAACAATAAAATAAGTAATCCTATAACTACAGAAGCAGATAAACTTAAAGTCTGATTATTTGGAAATAAATATATATCTGATAATCCCCAAACTCCTCTCCAAAAACTAATAACTGCAATACCAATTAATATTGCATAAGATATTTTTTCATATTTTTTCATACCTGTCTTTGTTTCCATCTCTTTTCCAATTCCCATTTCTTTTTTATTCATTTTTACCTCTTTTTTTGCTATTTTTATAAAAAAATGAGCCTGCCAGGATTTGAACCTGGGACCCCTGCCTTATAAGAGCAGTGCTCTAACCTGGCTGAGCTACAGGCTCATAGGTTAAGGGGTTTCCCTTATTAGTTTTTTGATGAATTTCTAATATTTAAACGTTATTGTTATATCAAAATCAATTATTCATCAAACTCTTATTCCAAGCTGTTCTCTAGTCTCACTTAAAGTTTCTTGTAATGCTGCCATCTTTCTAATCTTTATTGAAAATGCTCTATCAGTAACTCTATCTAATTCTCTTAACAACTCTTTAGCTTGTTCTATCTTAATATTCATATCTCCCTCCTTATAATCATTAAAAATATCAAATCTTATTTTATTTTCAATCATCTTAACTCAACTCCATTTTCTTCTAATAATTTAATAATAGCCCTATCAACAAAATTCCTTTTACTAGGAAAATCAGAAGCATTTTTCATATTCTTATTAATAAACTTATCAACCTCTTCTAATAACCACTTACTAATCTTAACAGTAGTTTCTTTATTAGTTACCATTTTATTAAGTTACAATATGTATACGATTAGTATACAAACTATTTAAATGTTTCGCAGAAATAAAAATATAATTTATCTCCTTAAAATATAACTATTTTCCCATCGATTAACATCTTCTTCATTAATTTCAATTTTAGGAATAGTTTTCTTTTTTCTAATTATTCTATAAAAAATCCCAATGATAAAACCAACACCAATCCCTCCTAAGTGAGCAATATGTCCTGTATTCCCTGTTGGATCAAATAAACCAAAAACACCCCCTAAAACCCATAAAACTCCTGCTATAAACATTGGCATTGGAAATCCCATTGCCCAAACCATCATTAAAGGTTTTATCACAACTAATACTCCTAAAATACCATAAACAGCTCCAGAAGCACCAAGAGAAGAAGCATAATAATTAACAGCAATTATATTTGCTATTATTCCAGATAAAAAGAAAACTAATAAAAATTTCTTTCCACCAATAAACTTCTCAAGAATAGAACCAAATAAAGCAAGAGCAAATAAATTATACATTAAATGAACTAGCCCTCCATGAACAAAAATTGCACTAACAAATCTCCAAACCTCTCCTCCATAATAAGAATCTTGATTTAATAATAAAAAATCAGTAACAATCGGATACATAGACTGAATTACAAATATAATTATACAAACTAAACAAAGCCATAATGCATAAAACTTGAATTTTCCCATATTATTTTACCATTCTAATATTAAAATAAAAACCTTTTTAAACCATTAAAAGCTTTGGGTTTTATGAAAGCTATAAATTTTTGGGGTTATCCCCATCATAAGAGATAAGGAAGATTTTTATAGCTCGGCTTCTAATTTAAATTATACATATGGCGATTGTAGTTCAGTGGCAGAACGTACGGTTGTGGTCCGTAAAACTCGAGTTCGATTCTCGACTCTCGCTTTCTTAAGGAGTTAATATGAAATTAAGAAAATTTTTGATAGCTGGAGGAAATTCTACAATGCTAATCAGGGGTTGTCCCCATAAACCTAAGAGAAAAAATTATAAAAAAATACTTGAAACAAGTTGAGCAAGTAGGATTTATTTCTAATAATAAATTAACAATGATGGGTAATGAATTATGTGTTAATGCTCTTTTAGCTTTTGCTTCAATTAAAAATACTGATAAAAAGAAAACAATAATAGAAATCCAACTAAAATACAAAAAAGAAAAAAATATAATTATTTTCAAAGATATTGGGTTCATATGTTTAAAGAAATCAAGAAAAATAAACAAAAAATATTTAAAAAAACTCTCTCAAAAATACAATCTTCCAGCTTTTGGAGCCATAATCTACAAAAAGAATAAAATTACTCCTTATGTTTATGTTGAAAAAGTTGATTCTTTTGTAAAAGAAACTGCTTGTGGTAGTGGAAGCATAGCTTTTAGTTTATTTTCTAAATATAAAAACATAATTCAACCGACAGGGAGAATAATTAACATTAGAATTAAAAAGGATAAAATCATTATATCAGCAGAGGTAAAAGAGGAAAAAATGAATAAAATAAATATATTATTTGTTTGTAGATATAATAGATTTAGAAGTAGAATTGCTAAAGCATATTTTAAAAAAATAAATAAAAACAAAAACATTAGGGTTAAGGGTGCAGGAGCAATTCAAGGAAGTTATCCTCTTGAAAAAATTGAAATTAATATAGCTAAAGAATTTAATCTTAATATAAATGGGAAACCCCAAGGACTAAGTACTAAATTATTAAAATGGTTAGACATTGCAGTTATTACAGCAGATAATGTTCCTATTGATTTATTTAAAGGAACTAAAAAAAGAGGAAAAAAAGTAATTGTTTGGAAAATTAGAGATATAATAAAACTAGATGATAAATCTGGAATGAGAAAACTAGTAAGGCAAATTATAAAAAAAGTAGATGTTTTAAATAAACAGCTGGAGAAGAAAAAATGAAAACAGAATCAGTTAAGGGCTTTAAAGATTATACAGGAGAACAAGCTGAAAAAAGAGCAGAGATTAAAAAAATAATTCAAAAACAGTTTGAACTTTCTGGTTTTGAACCAGCTGAAACTCCAATAATTGAATATGAAGAATTTGTAAAATCAGATAATTCAAATGATGAAGCAGTATCTGAAATATTTAAACTACAAGATAGAGGTAAAAGAAAACTAGCACTAAGATATGAATTCACATTCCAATTAAAAAGACTTGCAAAAAACCAAAAACTACCTTACAAAAGATACCAGCTTGGACCTGTTTTTAGAGATGAACCTATTTCATCTAACAGATTTAGGCAATTTATACAATGTGATATTGATACTATTGGTTCAACAATAAAAGATGAGGCTGAAATACTATCAATTGTCTCAAATATTTTATCTCAACTAAAAATAAAATTTACAATTAACATCAACAACAGAAAATTATTAAATGAAATTTTAGAAGAGCAAAAAGTTAAAGAAAAAGATAAAGAAGCAGTAATCAGAGAAATAGATAAATTAGACAAACTTCCTGAAAGCAATGTAAAAGAGAATTTAAAAAAATACAAAGCAGAAAAAATTCTTTTAATCTTCAAAAAACAAGAATCTTATTTTAAAAAATACAAATCATACCAAGAAATTCAAGAACTAAAAAAATATTGCAGTCTTTACAAAATTAAAATCAACTTTCAACCCTCTCTTGCAAGAGGATTATCTTATTACAACGGTTCTATTTTTGAGATTAAATCAAATATCAAAGAATCAATTGCAGCAGGTGGAAGTTATATGATTAACAATCTTCAATCAACCGGGATCTCTTTTGGATTAGAAAGACTTTCTACACTTGCAAAAGTAGAACAAGAAAAAGAAAAATATCTTATAATCTCAATTAATCAAGATAAAAAAGCAATTGAACTGGCAGATAAATTAAGAAAAAATAATAAATCAGTAATAATCATGTATAATAAAGTTAGCAAAGCTTTAGAATATGCAAATTCAAAAAAAATTCATTATGTTATTTTTATTGGAAAAGAAGAAGTAAAGAAAAAGAAAGTTAAATTAAGAAATATGGCAACAGGTAAGGAAAAACTTATTTCTGAGAATCAGGTTTAGGCTCTTCTAAAGGAATAATATCAGCTTGAGAATCCTCTTCTTTAGTCAAATCAAGAACCCCTGAGTCTTCTTTAGAATCAGGTTCTTCTTCAGTTAAATATTCCATAAGTATATCCTCTCCATCTTTAGATGTAGATAATTCTTGAGCTTGTGAATCTGGTTTAACTTTTTCCTCTAAAATCTCTGCCTTACCATCAAAAGCAGGACTTCTTCTACCAATAACAAATCCTAATCCTGGTCTTCCTTGTTCCTTTTGTTGATATACAAAATTTCCACCTTTTTGATCATAATGAACTACTTGTTCAGGAAAAACTTGCTCTGCAGTTCTTACACTATTTTTTAAGTCCTTAAAAGCTTGAATAGCTTCTTCACTAGGAAGATATCTTCCATTAAACAAATTTATATCTTGTCCATCTCTTGTTCTTTTTTTAAATCCCTTACAAGACCCCAAATTATTTACTGATTGACTATAAACAGAAATTTTTTCATCTTTATCTTTTTCTGAAAAATATACTTGAAATTCTTCAGGAGTACCTACTTCTCCAGTTTCTACAGTTTTCTCAGCTTTCGCCATAAATATACACTCTAAGTCCCTTTATAAAAATTATTACAACAAAAAACTAATTATTTCTTAACTCTGATTATCCAGTTTTTCTTAGAAAATCTATCATATTCCTCTACCTTATATTCTTCTAAAATTTCAAATCCAACACGTTCTAATAACCTAATTAATTCATCTTTAGAATATAAATAATAATATCTCATATACTTTTCCCCTTTCTCCATCCAACTCATATAAATATCTCCTTTTAATTTATTAAAACGAGCATCTTCAGAATTCCAAACACTTATCAATCCTTCACCATTATCTTTCAAAACTCTATAAAATTCCTCAAGAGCTTTTTTTCTTTCTTCCTCACTTTCTAAACAATGTAATGTAGCAATAAATAATCCATAATCAAACCTCTCATTACTAAATATAGAAAGATTATCTGCCCTTGCTTTAAAAAATTCAGCATCAACACCCTCTTCTCTTGCATACTTTTCAGCATTTTCTAACTGCTTATCTGAAAAATCAACAGCATAATACTTAATCCACTCTTTTTTAATCATATTTCTTCCACTTCCACATCCAATATCAATTACATCTCCTTTTTTATCTTTTAAAAATTCACTAACAATTGGAATTTCTTTTACAACATATCTCTCCCATGGAACAGAAATAACATCCCAAACTTTTTTTTGTTCAGGTTTAGAATTTGTTTTTAAATATTCTTTTGTAGGAATTATTTTTATTGGAATTGTCATACTAATAATCTAAGTCCTCCAAAACCTTTTTCATCAGAAATCATAGCTTCAGCTTTCTCACCAAAAAGATACATCCCATTTTTCTTCATTACAACAGCATCTTCATAAAAACGCATTACTGAACCATATTCATCAGAAGCCACAATACTTTCAAAATCAATAGAAGTAATTGGTAGTCTTTTCAATCTATTAGAAATAATCAAAGTGTCTCCTATTGAAACATTATGACAATCTGGTCTTATTGTTTCTGTCATTTTAACTTCTTCTCCATATAACCATCATCATCTAATCTATATCCTAATTTTTTATAATATTGTCTAACTCCAACCCCTGAAATAATTTTTAGATTGTTAAGTTTTTGTTTTTTCACAATCTCCTCAGCTTTTTTTATTAACTCCTTACCTAGTCCCTTATGTTGTCCAAAATCCTTTCCCCTTTCTCCAATCTTAAGAGCTTGCCCATAAACATGTAATTCTCTAATAATTGCATTCTTTTCTTTTTTATTAATTCTTAATCTACATAGTCCAAATAAAATATTATTTTTATTAACAAACTCTAAAAAATATTCATTGCCTTTACTAGATTTATATTTACTAATTTTTAACCTCAGCTTGTCATCAATCTTCTTTCCTTTTTCTAAATCTCTGATTGCAAAACCAATTTCTCTAAATCTTATTTCATTAATCTGTTTCTTACCACCAGCCCATTTTTTTAACTCAACTTCTATATCTTTTCTTAAATCAATTCTCTTAACACCTGCAACTAAAAATTCAGGGGGAATCTCTCTCATAACTCTCATAACTCTACAATAATTAGGAATTATTTTCATTAT
>CEPZ01087403.1_pt1 | contig 13538 bp, 17 predicted proteins | sample 530461 | NCBI WGS metagenome assembly CEPZ01 (sample SAMEA2620106, study PRJEB7988) | marine metagenome | isolation source: saline water (ENVO:00002010), including | reverse complement strand
TTGAATTATCTTAAATTGAAAGATAGAATAAAGTCGATTAAAGATAATTATGATTTTGTTATTATTGACTCAAGTCCAAGTATGAATGAAGAAATTCTTAGTACCATGTTGGCGAGTGATAATTTGTTTGTTGTTACAACACCAGACTATCCTACACTTTCATGCAGTTTACAAGCGGCAAAATTAGCTAGGCAAAGAGGGAGACCTATAAATGGAATTATAATCAATAAGATTAGAGATCCTTTTTATGAGCTTAGTTTAAAGGAAATTGAAGATTCAACTGGGATTCCTGTTATTGCAAGGATTCATGATGATAAGATTCATTCAAGAAGTTTGTTTACGAGAATTCCTGCTTCTATATATAATAGAAGAAGTAGGTTCGGAAAAGAGATTAATAGATTAGGAGCTGCGATAGTTGGAGAAAAGGAGAAAAGAAGTTTGTTTGGGAAATTGTTTGGCTCTGGTTTTAAGAAAGAAGAAGTTAATAGACAAGTGTTAAGAGAAGATTTTTATAAGAGTATGTTCAAGGAATGATATGGGAAGCGACGAGAATTGTATTTTCTGTAAAATAGTTAAAGGGGAAATTTCTGCTGAGAAGGTTTTAGAGGGAGATAGTTTTATTGCTATTAAGGATGCGAATCCTGTTATGGAGGAGCATACACTTGTGATACCTAAACAGCATTGGGTGACTTTGCTTGATATTCCTAATAAATTTGGGAATGAGCTTTTAGAGTTTACAAAGAAAGTGGCTGAGAAACTGATGGATTCTGGAGTTGCGGATGGATTCAATGTTGTTATGAATAATTTAGAAGTTGCAGGGCAAGTTGTGAAGCATGCACATATTCACCTCATTCCCCGAAAAGAAGGGGATGGAATTAAGATTGTAGGATGAGAAGGTGAAATGGCTCTGGAGAGGATTAAACTCTCGACCTCCGCCTCATGAGAGCGGCGCTCTATCACTGAGCTACAGAGCCGAAGTTAGTAATTTTGAAAGCTTTTTAAAGTTTGTTTATGTTGTATAAATATGGTTGTTGGAGAAGCTCTTAATGTGAGTACTGATGTTCTTGCTGGAGCTGTAGTTGAGCTTGGGAAAATTGGGAAGTGGCTTCAAGCTCTTGGAATTATTATTATTTTATGGCTTATTTTTCAAATAATTGCATTGATTGTTAATAGAAAGAATAGGAAGAGAATAAAGAGAGTTGAAGAAAAAGTTGATAGGATTGAGAAGAAATTGGATAAGGTTTTGAAAGGGAAGAAGTAATTATTTAGATGGCGTTTTCTTTTTTCTGCTCTACTAAACGAGAAATATAACCTGCAACTTTATTTCTTATCTTCTTTGAAGGCATTGTATCTACTAGTAATTTCTTGTTATGAACGAAATCTGTACTGAAAGTTATGTCTGACTCTAACAGTTTTCTTGCTGTTTTCTTGATCATTGTTGATTTTATTCTTCCCATGTTTAGACTGTTGATTTTAGTTATTTAAATGTTGTTATTTAGAGTTTGATTTTTTCAAATTTAACAAGATTTTGCCAGTCTTTTATGTAAATTTGTGCTTTTTTGTCTAAGTCGCCGGGGGAGATGATTAAGGCAGGCATTTTTTCTGTTTGGGCTTTTTGAAGGGCAATTGTTAAGTCAGATTCAGTTACTTTCTTTTTTTCTTTCGCTAGGAGAAGGAAGACTTGTTTTCCGAATAAGGTGTCTATTCTGACTTTTGCTGTGAATTCTTTCTTTTTTTCTTCTATTGATTGTAGGATTTCAATATCTTTTGCTTCTAGATAGGATTTAATGTTTTGTGGAAAGAGGTGTTGTTTTTGTATTTTTGGTTTAGGGGTTTTTGTTTGAGGTTTTGGAGTTGAGGGAGAAGGTTTTGATAATTGGGTTTGGATTTGAGGTTGAGGCTTTTGGAGGATAGGGGCAGGTTTAGGAGATGGAGACTCTTGGGGAACTGGAGAAGGTTTGGGAGAGGGAGATTGTATTGTTTTGGGTTGAGGTTGGATTTGAGGTTGAGGTTTTTGAATTGGTTTTTGGGGAACGGGAGCAGGAGATGATAGAGTTTTCTGTATTAATGATCTGAGTTCTGCATTCTCTACTAAGAAATATTTCCAGAAAGTTTTTGTTTGTTCATTTATTCTGACCTTTATTGGAATTGCGAAGTCCTTTATTGATCTAAGAGCTACACGTATTACTGGAGTTTGAGATTCATCATCAAGGATTTTTGATTCTTTTAATAGATTAAGGGCTTCTTTTTCTCTTTGATTTAAGTGGTTTGAGAAGGATTCTAAGAGGTCTTCTTGTCCGGGAATGTAATACAATGGAGAAGAGCCGACTCTTAGATTGGACATTTTCAATTTTTGTTCTTTGTAGAGTTCCGAGAGGAATGCTGCTGCGAATAGGGGCGGAGTACCAATTGCCTTGGCTATCTTTACAGGAAGAGAGGGGCCATTTATTCTTATTATTGATAGTATTCTTTCTTTATTTTGAGAGAGTTTTTGGGCATCTATGGGCATTATTGTAGAAAAAACAAGAGAGTTATAAATATTATTGTGTTTATGGTTTAAGCCAAGAGATTTCGTAATAAGTTATGGAAGATTCTTCATCAACTATAGCTATTAGGAGTTTCTTTTTTGTAGAGTGGGCTACGCGGTTTTTGGCGGAAAAGTCTTGCCAATCTAGTTTTTCAGAGCTAGAGAAAGTTTGTAAAATCCAGCGAGCGTGATCTTGTCCGGGCTTTACTCCCTTGTTATAAACACGGAATTCAGCTCCAAATTTTAGGGCTGTTTTCACAATATATCCCTTTTTTCTTAGATCAGTGAAAACAGAGAGTTTTGTTTCTATTTTTTTGTCTTGTTTTTTGAGTTTTTTTAGAAGTTCATCTGGAGAAAGAGGTTTGGAATTTAGGAAGACAGAGATTTTTTCTTTTTCTGATAGGAAAATGGCTTCTGAAGGAGAATATAAAATTCTTTTTCCTGATTTTTCTCCGAACCTTGATTTTTCAAATAGGGAAAATGCTTCAGGGCTTGTGCTATATATCTTGTTTGAGGAAAGGATTGCTTTTATCATAGTTCAAACAGGAAAGAGGCATATTTAAAAATGTGGTTTTCTTATTTTTATTATGGGATTTGGAGAAATTTTTGGGAAGAGTTGGAATGAATATTGGAAGAATTTTCTAGTTATATTGACTTTGATGTTTCTTTTTTATATAATCCCTATGTTTTTACTTAATTTGTACAACTCAAATTATTTTCCTGGAGAGACTCTTTTGGGTCAAGAGAATGTTGGAGTGGATTTCATAATTCAGAATGTAAATTATTTTGGAACTCTTATTATTTTTTCAATTGTGGCGTTCTTGATTGCGCTTATAGCTAGTTTGAGTATTTTATCTATTTCTTTAAAGAAAGATAAGTATACCTTTTCTGAGGCTTTGAAGTTAGGGTTAAAGAATTATTTTGGGTATTTGCTGTTAGTTATTGTTATTTGGATCTTTTTGGCGGGGCTGTTTATTCTTCTTATTATTCCGGGAATTATTTTCATGGTTTATTGGACATTGGCATCTTATGTTTTTATTAATGAAAAGAAAGGGATAATTGCAAGTTTGAAAGAGTCTATGAGACTTGTTAAAGGGAGATGGTGGAAAACCTTAGGGTATGGGATTTTAATTTTCTTAATCGTTATTGCAATTGGTATAGGTATAGGATTGATAGGAATGGTTATACAATTGATACTTGGAATTCCGCTTCAAGGGCATTCTGTAGGAGCATTTTGGATGACTAGAGTTGTTGATTTTGTTTCAAAAGTATTTACTACTCCTATTATTGTTTTGTTTTTCAAGAATATGTATCTTGATTATAGGAAGAGAAAGAATTGATTATTTTTTACATAAATTTAAAAATGAAGTTTTATAGGTGTATTCATGGTAGATAGTAATGATAAAAAGCCTTTGGATAATTCTGACGAGTTTGGGGATTTTCAAGAAGTAAAAGAAGAAGGACAGGAAGAAATTCCTCAGGGAGAAGGAGAGGGAATTGTAAGAGTTAGACTACCTAGAGGAGAGAGGGAATTCATTGGAGTTGTTGTACAGAGATTAGGGGGAAATAAAATGGAGATTAAGTGTACTGATGGGAAGACAAGAAACAGTAGAGTTCCTGGAAGATTTAAGAGAAGATTTTGGCTCAGGCCTGGAGATTATGTTATTGTAGAAGTTTGGGAACTTGATGATTCTAAGGCAGATATTATTCATCAGTATAGGAAGGGACCCCAAGTTGATAAGTTGAAGAAGATGGGAAAGGTTGAAGGTTTGAAGGAAGAATTCTGATTTTTAAAAAGATTTAAATTGCTTCTTGTTTAGAGTTTATTATGAAAGAGATTAATTTTTCTCGGATAGAGAAGAAATGGCAGAAAAAGTGGGAAGAGAAGAAGATATTTGAGGTTTCAGAGAAAAGTAAGAAGAAAAAGTATTATGTCTTAGATATGTTTCCTTATCCTTCTGGAGAGGGGTTGCATATGGGACATGCTTTCGTTTTTTCATTAGGAGATATTTATGCGAGATTTAAGAGACTTCAGGGATTCAATGTCTTGTATCCAATAGGTTATGACAGCTTAGGATTGCCTGCTGAAAATGCCGCAATAAAGGCTGGAGAGCATCCAGCGGATTATACAAAGAAATCTATGAAGAATTTTATGAAACAACAGAAGGCGATGGGATGGAGTTATGATTGGAGTAGAGTTTTATGGAGCCATGATCCTGAATTTTATAAATGGGATCAATGGATATTTTTGAAAATGTTGGAAAAGGGAATTGCTTATAGGAAGAAAGCTCCTGTTAATTTTTGTGAGAAATGTCAATCTGTTTTAGCTAATGAACAGGTAATTGATGGAAAGTGTTGGAGGCATGAGGATTGTGATGTAGAGGTAAAACATTTAGAGCAATGGTTTTTGAGGATAACGAAATACGCTGAGGATCTTTTGAAAGGACTTGATAAGATAGATTGGCCTGAAAATGCAAAAAAGAGACAAAGAAATTGGATAGGAAGAAGTGAGGGGACTGAAATTGACTTCGAGATTAATGGAGAGAAATGGCCAGTATTTACAACAAGGCCAGATACTATTTTTGGAGTGACTTTTGTTGTTGTTTCTGCTCAACATAATAAGTTGATAGACCTCGTGACTCCAGAACGGGAGAAAGAGGTTCAGAAGTTTTTGAAGAAGATTAAGTCTGTTAGCGAAAAAGAAATGGAAGATATGGAGAAAGAAGGAGTGTTCACAGGAAGTTATGCTACTAATCCAATTAATGGAAAGAAAGTTCCGGTTTATGCGGGGAATTTTGTTCTTGCTGAATATGGATCTGGAATGGTGATGGCTGTTCCTGCACACGATCAAAGGGATTTTGAATTTGCAAAGAAGTATGGAATTGATATTGATGTTGTTATACAGCCAATTGGAGAGAATGAGAGTTATGATGGAAAGAGTATGAAAGAGGCTTTTGTAGGGTATGGGAAGTTGGTGAATTCAGAAGGTTTCAACGGATTGAAGAGTGAAGAGGCTAAGGGGCACATAACAACTGCTTTGAAAATTAAGAAACTTGGAAGAGAGAAAATACAGTATAAATTGAGAGATTGGTTAATATCAAGACAGAGATATTGGGGGACGCCGATACCCGTTGTTTATTGTGATAAATGTGGTATTATTCCTGTTGATGAGAAAGCCTTGCCTGTTGAATTGCCTAAGAAAGTCAAGTTTGGAAAGGGGAATCCTTTAGAGACGAATGATAAGTTTGTTAATGTAAAGTGTCCAAAATGTAGTGGGAAAGGAAGAAGAGAGACAGATACAATGGATACGTTTGCTAATTCAAGTTGGTATTATTTGAGATACACAGACAGCGGAAACAAGAAAAAAATATTTGATTCTAAGAATGCCAATTATTGGTGTCCTATTGATCAGTATATTGGAGGGCCTGAGCATATTACTATGCATTTGATTTATGTTAGATTTTATACAAAGTTTTTGAAAGATTTGGGACTGATAAGGTTTGATGAGCCCGCTTTGAAATATTTCACACAAGGAATTGTTCATGCTTCTGATGGGGCAAAGATGAGTAAGTCAAAAGGTAATGTTGTAGAACCTTTAGAAATTATTGAGAAATATGGGGCAGACACATTAAGGTTGGCTTTAGTTAGTTCTGCCAGTCCAGATAAAGATATTATTTGGGATGAGAAAATTGTTTTAGGAAGTAATAAGTTCTTGAAGAAAGTTTATGAATACTTTAATAATTTGAAGTTTGGAAAAGTAGATGCAAAGACGGAAAGTAAGTTGAATAAGACTATTAAGGAAGTAACGGAAAATGTTGAGAGTTTTAAACACAATCTCGCGATAATTAAGATTAGGGCTTTGTTTGATTCTTTTTCAGATGAGGGGATTGATAAGAAGACTGCAGAGGGTTTTTTGAAAATTTTACACATTTATTGTCCGTTCATTACTGAAGAACTTTGGGAGAAGATTGGAGGTAAGGGATTTGTTAGTTTATCTGATTGGCCAAAAGTTGATGAGAAGAAGATAGATGAGAAGTTTGAGAAGGCAGAAGAGGCAGTGGAGAAGACGGTTTCAGATATAATGAATATATTGAAGATTGTTAAAGAGAAGAATGGGAAAGAGGCAGAGAGAGTGTACATTTATGTTATTCCTAATGAAATAAATAGGTATGATTCTGATGAGTTGTCAAAGAGAGTAGGAAAGAGCGTAGGAGTTTTTGCTGTAAATGACAAGGCAAAGATTGATCCTGAGGGAAAGAGCAAGAAGGCGAAGCCTGGAAAGCCGGGAATTTATGTTGAGTGAGATTAGGAAGTTTTATATAGGATCTGTTTTTTGAATTTTCATGGGACACTTAGAAGATGCTTTAATAAGAATTGAAGAGACAGGATCAGAAGGGAGCGATTTTAGTCTTTTAAGATTGAGACTTGGGGAAGATCCAGTTATTATAATTAGTTATGGGGAAGAGAATGTAGCTAGTATTTATGTTAATAAGAAGAGAGCAGAGCTTAGGAATTTTCTTAGAGGAATTATTGAGCAAAATAGAGAAATGAGGCCTGTTTTCGATGCTTTGAAAATGGAAGGATATGATATTCAGATGGACGGGCAAGATTTGGAATATGATATAAGTGCTTGATTTTTGCCATTGTTATTTTTGAGGGACAGTATGTCACTTTTGAGGCCATCAGTATATAAAGATTCATTTTATTGGAAGGATATATCATAGTTGAATATGAATATATATATTGAAGTGTTATAATCAAGGTATGGAGCAGACACAGCAAGTTTTACCAATTCAATGTGTGAAGTGTGGAGTTAGTTTTGACTTATGGCATGATTTGTTAGCCAAGGGCATAACTGCAGATGATGAGGTACATGAGGCTTTGGATGCAGACCATGAACATTTATGTTGGGATTGTAGGAGAGTAGTGGCTGGAGAATTGGAAGAAGAAGAGATGCAAGAGGAATTGTTGGAAGTGTTGGACTTTAATTTTATTTTGGAATAAGCTAATAGGGCAAAAAGGGGCTTTTTTATTTTTTATTTGGTTTAATGATAATGCTTATATACCCTGAACTTTGAGCATTTTTATGTATAGGGAAGATCTCAAATTGGAAGGAATTCCAGTTCTTAGTGGAAATGGGAGATATGTGGAAGCGGAAGCGGAAAGAATTATTAAATCTGGATTTGAAGTTCCTTGTAGGATTAAATATAAAGAGAGATTGAAAGCTAATGTGGATACTGGGGAAAGAGGTGTTAAGGCTGTTGCAATTGGGCCGAGGTACATGTATGGATTGTTGACAGAGTGGGATGTTTTATATTTTTTAAAGGGTAAGGATGATGAGCTTTGGGCTGTTGCTTTGTCCGATTTGATTGATATTAAGCAGTTATGAATAGGTTTATTAAGGTCTGATTTTGAGGATTTTCATGGAAAACAAAGTTCAAAATAGAAATTTAAATCTTGTAGATAGAACTATTGGTGATTCTATGAAAGCTTATAATTGGGTTACCGGAGCAGATAAATATGCATTTAATACTGAAATTGTAACGGTAGCGGCTCTTGCAATTAATTCAAATTACGTTGTTAATGGAGGTTCTATGATACTTCCTTGTATGTATTTTGGAATTGCTTGTGTTGCTGGAAAAAATAATCAGAGGAGGAGGGAGAGAGAAAGAGTAAGGGTTGAGAAAGGAGAAGTGCTTAAACCAAATGCGAAAGTAGAAAGAGCTGTTAGAAAAATAGGAAATATCTTTTTTTATGGCGGATTAGCTTTTACGGCATTGTATGGTGTTCTGAAAGGAAATTCTGAGGAAGGTTTAGTCTTAAGAGATGGAGTTTTTATGCTTTCTAGTTTAGTTCCCACTTTCTTAGGGGGCGCGATATTGTCAGATACGTTAGGCGTTAATTTGCCCAATGATCAAGGGATTATTGGAAGAACATTGAACAGATTTAAGAAAAATAAATTAGAGGAGATTTAAGACTTCCTAATAAGGTTTAAAAACTTCATTCTTACTAAATTTTATGAATGAATTAATTTCAGCTTTGTTAATAGCTGTAGTTCAGGGATTGACTGAGTGGCTTCCTGTTTCTAGCAGTGGGCATTTAGTTGTTGTTGAGAGATTATTAGGATTTGAGGGAGGTTTGTTTTTCGATGTTGCTTTGCATTTTGGAACTTTAATGGCTGTTTTTGTCTATTTTGGAAGGGAGATTACTGATATTATAGAAGATATTTTAAAGGGAAAATGGAAGAGTGAGAATGCAAGACTTGGATTTTTGATTTTATTGGGAACAGTACCTGCTGCGATTGTTGGTCTTTTATTTACGAAAGTTTTTGAAGTTGCTTTTGAGAGTTTAACTATTGCTGCTTTAGGTTTCGGGATTACTGGAGTCTTTTTGTTTATTGCTGGAATGGATTTTTCTAGATCTGGAAGGGGGAAAAGAAAGTTTGGATGGAAAGAGAGTTTGGGAGTTGGAATTGCTCAAGTATTTGCTTTGTTTCCAGGGATAAGTAGGAGCGGTATGACTTTAGGATCTGGAATGATTTTTGGGCTTGATGAAAAGCAAGCGATAAGATTTTCATTTTTAATGAGTATTCCAGTTATTTTAGGTGCGAACATATTGACAATAGGAAATCGGGCTTTGCCAGCTGAAATGATTTGGGCAACACTTGTTGCATTTATTGTCGGACTTTTGGCAATTCATTTAATGTATAAATATTTGTTGACTAATAGGAAGAATTTGAGATGGTTTGGAGCCTATGCTTTGATACTTGGAATAGTTATTGGGGTAACATTAATTTTATAAAGCTTCAAGAAAAAAAGATTTATGGCAAAATATGATGCGGAACTTTATTGTGCTGAAACTGGAAAGAAATTTTCAAGAGATCAACGTTTATCTTATGATGCTGCTCTGAACGCTTTGCCTAAAGAACAAAGAAGATTCGCAGATAGAATAAATCATGCTTGTGTTTGGGGATATTTCTTATCTCCTCTTGAAGGTAAAGAAAAAAAAGAAACGGACAAAGGTAAGAGAGAAAGGATTATTGAAAAAAAGAGAAGAGAAATAATGGAATTGTATAAACCTGTTGTTAGAGATTTGGAATCTTCACTTTTTAAGGAGCCTTTCCTGCATCAATTTGAAGAATATTCTTCATGGAGAAGTTTAATGGTGAAAAGAAGAGACGAAATTTCTCCTAGAAATAAAGTTAGATATTTTGTTTTAAGAAGTAAGATGAGAAAAGTTTCAGTTGAAACTAATGATGCTTCATATAGACATGAAATTAATACTGGGCAAAGAAAACCTCTCTTTTCTCTTTCAGGACTGTTTTCAGGATTTAAACCTGGTTTTTCTCTTGCTGAACTTGTAGCGGAAGAAGATATTTAATTATTCTACTACTGCTTTGATTCTTCGGATTCCTGCTGCGACCGATTCTTCTTTCTTGATTTTGAATTTCCCAATCTCACTTGTGTTTTCTACATGAGGGCCAGTGCAAATTTCTTTGCTGTATGGCTTTGCTTCTGGGCCGATTGTGTAAACGGAGACAATGTCAGGGTATTTAGCGCCGAATTCTGCTTGGGCTCCGGAGGAGAGGGCAGATTTTAGGGGCATTTCAGACATTGTTACTTTAAGGGCTTTCTTTATTTGCCTGTTGATCTCTAATTCTATTTTGGATTTTTCTTCATTAGTAAGTTTTCTTTCGAAGTTGAAATCGAAACGGAGACGTTCTGGATTTATGTTAGATCCTTTTTGTTTGATGTCTTTGTTTTTTAGAACGACACGAAGAGCTTGGTTTAGAAGATGTGTTGCTGTGTGAAGTTTCTTTGTTGCTTCTGAATCATCTGCAAGTCCTGATTTGAATTGTCCTGCGCTTGATGTTCGAGAAAGGTCTTGGTGTTTTTTGAATTCTTTATTGTATTCTTCTAAATCTATAGAGATAGATTTTTCATTTGCTAGCTCTTCTGTCATTTCAATTGGGAAGCCATAGCTTTGGAAAAGAAGGAACGCTTCTTTTCCGGAAATCAGAGAGTCAGAAGACAGTTTGTTAAACATTGATAGGCCTTTCTCTAAAGTTTGGGAAAATCTTTGTTCCTCAAGATCGAGTTGTTCTACAATAAATTTATGATTTCTTTTTAGTTCTTGATAATCTGGATAGATAGGGAGAACGGTTTTAGCTACTTTAGATATGAATGGTTCATCAATTCCAAGAAGCTTTCCGTATCTTATGGCGCGTCGAATTAGTCTTCGGAGGACATAGCCTTGCCCTTCGTTTGATGGAGAAATAGATTTTTCATCTCCTAAGATGAAAGTTGCTGCTTTAATGTGATCCGCAATAATTCTCATAACTTTTTCATTTTTCTTGTAAGGTTTTTTTGAAATAGATTCAATTTCTTTTATCATGGGAAGAAAGACAGATGTTTGATAATGGTCATCAAGACCATTAAGGATTGCAAGGGTACGTTCAACTCCCCCTCCAAAGTCAATGTTTTGTTGTGGGGCTTTAAGGTATTTGCCAGAGGGAGATTTAATATATTGCATAAGAACATCATTTCCAAATTCTACCCATTTATCATCTTCTGGATCGAAAGATTTTGGGGCTTTTTCCCCTGTATAGAAGAATTGTTCTGTGTCTGGACCACAAGGGCCAGTGTTTCCTGCTGGACCCCACCAATTATCTTTTAGGAAGGCAATACGAGATTTTGGAATTCCCAAGGAAAGCCAAATTTTTTGAGATTCAGTATCTTTTGGAGCATCTTTGTTTCCAGCGAAGCAGGTGACTGCATAATTTTCTAATGGAATTCCTAGAAATTGAGTTTGAAATTCAAGAGTGTTTTTTATAGCCTCTTCTTTCCAGTAGTCTCCTAATGACCATTTTCCAAGCATTTCGAAGAAAGTGTGGTGTGTTTTGTCTCCAACTTCATCAATATCAACTGTACGAATACATTTTTGAACGTTTACTAGACGCTTTGTTTTTAGGGGGTGTGGAGTTCCAGTTAGATATGGAACAAGAGGATGCATTCCTGCTGTTGTGAATAGAACTGTTGGATCATTTTCAGGGATTAATGAAGAAGAAGGAATATGTTTATGATTCTTGTCTTTATAGAAATCTACGAATAGTTTGATTAGTTCTTGACGTGTTTTAGGAGTTTTTACTTTCACCATAGAGAGATAGGAAGAAGAGAGTTTTAATAGTTTTTTGTTATTCTTGTAATCGTTCTAGTTTAGATCTAATTCTTGCAAGTTCTTTGTCTAGTGAATCTGATTGAGGAGATTCTTCTTGAGAGGAAGGAGAGTCTAGAGAGTCGGATTCGGGTATTTTTACTTTTGGAAGTTTTTTGTTAAGTTGTTTCATTAGAGAAAGGCATTCGCCGATTCTCGATTTTAGAGCAATTTTTAACCGCGCTTCTTTAGATCTTAGAGATTTATATTCTGTAATATATTTTGTTGATATTAAAAGTTCTAACTCTGAATGAAGAAGATTTTTTTGTGCATATAGTTTCTCTGGATAGGATATTCTTACAAATTTATTTGAGGGCATTTTATTCTACCTTTTCAAAGATATTAGAAGTAACTTCTTTTACTCTTGCTTTTGCTTCGGCAATTTCTCTTTCCCATGCTGTCAATTCTTGTTCTTCGCGCATTTTTACTTCTCTTATTCTTCTTAAAAGATCATCAATTTCTTCTAATTTGTCTTCTGTGTCTCTAAGGGTTTTTCTTACGCTTCTGAATTTTTCTATTTTTATGAAAATATCTTGTTCTTGAGTTTTTGAAGATTCAGAAGGAATTTGTTGAACAGGTTGAATTGATTGAGTTGGTTGGATTTGAGAGGAGGTAGGCAATTGAGGGACTTCACTTTCTTTAGATTCAGGATGCCATTCTTCCATTTCTAATGTTTTGAAGTTTTTGTTTTGTTTATTAATTGGAGGGATGGTTTCTGAGTGTTCAATTATTGGAGGTTCAGGAAATTCAGAAGGAGTTACAGCGTCTTTAATTGCTGCTTCTTGAAATTTGTTATGTGTAGGAGAATTAGGAAAACTAGGTAATGAAGTTTCTTCTTCTCTTTCAGGAAGATCTAGTGGAGGTAAATCAGGAAGGTTAGGTAGTTGTGAACCTGAATCACCGATATCCTCTTTTTTCTTTTCAAACATATTATTAAGTCTTTAAGGAAGTTTAAATAGGTTTATATTAATTATAAAATGATTGATGCTTTTTAACCTTTTTGGAAAAAGGGATTTCTTGAACAGAAAGGTTTTTAATTCATGTTTTTTATAGTGTGTAATGCAGGAAAAACTTCTGAAAGAGATTGTTGTTGATGTAGCGGGAGAGAATGCGGAGATGATAGTAGACTTGTTGCATAAGAAGAAAAATGTTAATGAATTTTTAATTGCTAAAAAATTGGATTTGACAATAAATCAGACGAGGAATATATTGTATAAATTAGGAGATGTGGGGCTTGTTAGTTTCATTAGAAAGAAAGATAGTAAGAAAGGCGGATGGTACACTTATTTCTGGACTCTTAATTCTGGAAAAGCAATAGATTTGTTGAAAGAAAAGGTTTTGGAGAAGTTAGATAAATTTGAAAAGGATATTGATTCTAGAAAGAAAGAAAGATTTTATTATAATCCAAATGTAGGAATTGAATATAGTGAAGATCAGGCTTTGGAAAGTGATTTTATTGATCCGGAAACAGGAACAGTTTTAGAATTGAAAGATAATTCTGAAAGTGTGCAGAATTTGGAAGAAGAAGTCAAGGTTTTGAAGGAAATGCTTGAGAAAGTAGAGGTTCAATTTGAGGAGATACATAAGAAAGAGGAACAAAGTAAGCAGAGAAAGATTAAATTGGAGGCTAAACTGAAGGCCGAGGAACGTGAGAAGAGAAGGAAGAAGTTAGCAAAAATAAGAGCGAAAGAGAAAGGAAAGAAAGAGAAAGGAAAGAAAGGGAAAGTTAAGAAGAAAGTGAAAGGTAAAGGCAAGAAGAAAGTAAAAAAGAAAGTGAAAAGTAAAGGCAAGAAGAAAG